>JACXTT010000066.1_pt1 | contig 147343 bp, 125 predicted proteins | sample 9270951 | NCBI WGS metagenome assembly JACXTT01 (sample SAMN15532306, study PRJNA645909) | rock metagenome | isolation source: weathered quartz diorite | place: Puerto Rico | collected 2017-06-21 | reverse complement strand
CGTATCATCCAGTTTTCATGCTGGTATATATCCCTTTTAAGGATACTGGCATAAGCATTAAATACACTTATAAACCATATTACGGCCAATATGCCAAAGCCCAGCACATTACCAATACCCCCGGTTGCAAAAAAAGCAATAAATAACCCGCTGATACTACTCAACACAACAGCGATAACGTAGATTTTGCCAACCAAACGGTGAGTGTTCAGATATTTTTCGCGAAGCTTTTGGCTAAATTGGGACCATCCGGTTAGCAGCGCGATACCACCAAAAGTAATATGTGTATAAAACGCGGCATGCCATACAGAATTACTTAATAATGCCCGGGGCTTGGTACTAAGCAAGCCAGTGGTTTTCATATCCACAAAATAATACAGAAGCGGATACAGTCCTATGATAATAGCAAAAATGATAATGGAAACCCAGGATATTTTTTTCAGCTTCATGCGGTTTAGTATGTTGATTGCCTTTACTTTAACGCTTAGATGATGTGTGCCAAAAATTTGTTACAGCCTGGCAAAAATTAACCTGAGCCGCTGCCCTATTTAAAACTGTGAAATCGTTCAGTCACTGCATTTTCAAATCCAGGTAAGGCGGTAAGATCGGTATCCCAGAGTTCCGTATTGGTTAATATGTGGTGTATCACTTCATTGGCTCCTGTATTTGTCCAAACTGGGGCAAAGTATTCGGCAAAATTATCGGTAACGCGATACTCCTGTTCGTTTATTTTTCCGGTGTAATGGCCATCGTTATTTAATTTGATTTGCATAAACCGGATGAAAGCAGCAAAGCCCAGTACCATATGCTCCGGGATGCTGTTATTTAGCTTATAATGATTCAATAACAATGGAATCACCCTCATTTTGATCTTGGTAGTGTATTGTACCGAAATACTTAACCATTCATGCCTGATGTATGGATTACGAAACCTGTCGAGCACCTTGCCGGCAAAATCGACTGCTATATTTTCATCAATTTTATATGGTATAGCGGGCAATATCTCGTTGAATATTAACGGTGTGATGAAATTTAAAAAAGCATCATCACTCATGGCTTCTTTAACCGTGGCAAAACCTTGTAAGATGGCCCAGGCACAGCTTAAACTATGCGTCCCGTTCAGTAAGCGTAATTTAAGTTCCCTGAATAATTCAATGTCAGACGTAATGACAACGCTTTCATCAGCTTCATAAAATGATAATACCGATTTTATATGATCGTCACCTTCAATTGCCCATAGGCTATATGGCTCAGCTATAATGCTTAAGTTATCTGTATAACCGCTTTTTGTTTCCAGTTCATCGTTAAGGACCTTATCGGGCTTCCCGGGTACTATACGATCAACCAGCGAGTTACAAAATCGGTTATGGCTTTCCAGCCAATCCATAAATGCAGGCTCCAACTTGTTCAGATGCGCCAGTTCCAATATGATCGACTCTAATTTTTTACCATTATCAATTATCAGTTCTGTAGGTATAATGATCAAACCGCTGTTGGCACTACCATTAAAAGCCTGATATCGCTTATACAAAACAGCCAGTAATTTCCCTGGGTACGATTCAGGAGGATGCTTGCTGATATCTTCTTTTACCAATTTAATACCCACTTCTGTGGTATTGGAGATCACAACCTGTAAATGAGGACTTTGAGCAACTTCTAAAATGGCGTTCCAATCGTTTGTAGCCGACAATACACGGCTAATGGCCGAGCATATAACCTGTTCATTTATTTCTTTTCCGTTTTCAATACCTTTTGTATAAACGGTATACAAACCATCCTGTTTATCAAAATCAGTTGCAGACCCTGTATCGGTCGACTTTACGACTACTATTCTACCATTAAAAATGCCGTTACGATTGGCTTTATCGATAAAATAATCGGGCAAACCGCGTAAAAGCACTCCGGTGCCAAATTGTAACACTTTTTCAGGAAGTTCAAATATTCGCTCGCCAGGAAGGCTCTGCTCCGGCAAATTGATTTTGTTTAAATTATATCTTGATAAGATCATGTACTCAATAAAAAAATGGATTTATCGGTTCTTGTTGGTTGATGGTTATTAGGCAATAAGCCTTACTAAATCAACGGTAAAGCTTAATTACTAAACAAGGTTAAGTACAAGTAGCTAATAAAAAAAAGATATGACGCATTAAAACCGTGCAAACGTTCCCGGAAACGTTTGCACGGTTTAGCGCATTCAATTGTATCTAAATCGGTATAGGAGATGTGTAATTTTACATTAACTTAGCCCAATAACCGTGACCCCCTATTATAAACCAATGATTATGCTGGTACCTTGAAATACCAGTACGCTAAATTATGTTCGAATCTTATACCATAAAAGATATAGCAAAGGCTTTGGGGCTGTCCACATCAACAGTTTCAAGAGCTTTAAATGGGAGTTATGAAATAGGTGCCGAAACCAAGAAATTGGTACTGGAGTATGCTGAGAAAGTAAATTACAGGCCAAACCCCATAGCGCTGAGTCTTAAAGAACAAAAGAGCCACTCCATTGGTGTTGTGGTATGCGAAGTTGCCAATACTTATTTTTCGCAGGCTATTAACGGTATCGAATCGATTGCCTATAATCGTGGCTATCATGTCATTATCACCCAAACACATGAGTCATTTGACCGGGAATGCACCAATGTAAAGCACCTATTATCAAGACATGTAGATGGCTTGCTGGTTTCCCTATCTGCCGAAACAACCGATACTTCACAATATCAATATCTGCATGAAAAAGGGTTTCCTATCGTATTCTTCGACCGTGTTGCAGCGGATGTTAATACCCATAAAGTAATCGCTAACAACTATAAAGGATCATTTGATGCTGCAGAGCTTTTAATCAATACCGGTTTCAAAAAAATAGCCCACCTCACCAGTTCGAATAACCTGTCGATCACAAGGGAAAGGTTCAACGGTTTTAAGGCTGCTCTTGATAAACATAACCTTGATTTTAAACCTGGTTATTTAAAACATTGTAATCACGGAGGTATGATTCAGGATGAGGTAGAATTTGCCCTTAAAGAATTATTAAATATGGACGACAGGCCCGAAGCTATTTTCGTTGGCAGCGACCGCCTTACTATCAGTTGCATGCATATTTTAAAAAAGCACGGTATTAAAGTCCCTGACGACATAGCTATTGCCGGTTTTACAAACTCTGACGTGGCCGAGTTGTTTGACCCGCCGCTAACAGTGGTAAGGCAACCAGCCTTTCAAATAGGACAATTGGCTACCGAAATGCTCATCAAGACCATTGAAAGCAAATGGCCTGTTGAGGAATTTACTACAGAACAAGTAGAAACTGAACTGATTGCACGCGCATCATCTCAGAAACAGCGTTAACATAAACGCGCTCCCTGCCCCATAAAATTCTCCCCAACAAGCCTGAAATTGTTTAAAAAACATTCATGATCAATTGTAATGCGCCATATTTATGTTCCGGACTAAACATAGCTGTTGCGGAAATTGGCAGGTGATAATTGAAAAGCACCAGATCCTTATCAAACGTTAAACCTGTATTTACAATATTAGGTTTGGATCCGTAAAAGTTTTGATCACGACCAAAAGCAAAAGCACCTGCTGCAAAAATATGCAGATCAGAGGTACCTTCTTTCCATAGTCTATAATCCAATATCACATAATTAGAGTAGGCATTGCCTAAATCACCATTACTTTTCACATAGGTATCCCGCCCCTGCACAATGGTGCTCCAATTGATACTCAGCGGAAACGAATCTTTAAACTGATAGCCTACCGTAACATCAATAAAGTGTGATGTGCTTGCTTTATTATAATTAAACAGATCGGCATTGGGATAATTGGTAAAGTTGTTAATATCCCATACCGAAGCGCTAAACCCGGATTTTTTATCCTTGTAGCTTACATAGTAATCAAACTCTTTGTAATCGCCCGTAAAACCGGCACCGCCCCAAAAGCCCACGGCAAAACTGCCATCGCGGGTGGTATAATGCATATCCACATCGGTTATAGGAGCGTTTGATACCTTAAATCCGCGCCATATATACAATGACCGTACCTGTAAATTAGCATCAAACGGACGATATTTTTTTACAACAATTGAGTCTTTTTTCCTTGCTGTGGTATCCTGGGCCCTACTTTGAAGACAAAGGCATAGCCCAAGTATGGCCAAAAGGCCAACTTTATAAATCGTTTTCATAAAACTCTGGTTTTAAAAAGAAATAATAATTGGTTTATAGGTTAATGGCCCAGGTTAGTATATAAAAAAGCAGCTATAGCAGCACCAATTACAGGGCCTATCACAGGTATCCAGGCATACGCCCAATCGCTGGTACCCTTGCTCTTGATGGGTAAAATAGCATGCATAATGCGTGGCCCCAGGTCACGGGCCGGGTTAATGGCATAGCCCGTGGTACCACCGAGCGATAAACCAATTACCCAAACCAGTAAAGCTACAGGTATAGCACCTACAGATCCTAAACCAACAGGTGTTTTACTTGGGGTGATCTCGGCACCGGAGATATAGAAGATGGTGATGAGTAACACAAATGCACCGATGATCTCGCTGGCAATATTTGATTTATAATTACGAACTGCAGGCCCGGTACAAAAAACGGCTAATATCCCGCCTGGGTTATTGGTGCGCTGAAAATGGTCGTAGTACATCAACCACACTAAAAAAGCGCCCAAGCAGGCCCCTAAAAGCTGTGCAGCTATATAAGTTGGCACACTGGCCCAGGCAAATTTACCGGCAATGGCCAGGGCTATGGTAACAGCAGGGTTTAAATGCGCCCCACTATATGGCCCGGCTACAACCACACCTACAAAAACAGCCAGCCCCCAGGCGGTGGTGATAACTATCCAACCGCTATTATTCCCTTTGGTATCATTTAAAACAACGTTGGCAACTACGCCATCGCCTAAAAGTATAAGCAACATGGTGCCCAACAACTCAGCTATGAATGGTGACATATTGAAATTAAAATTAATGGTGAATAATCAAGTTAATTAAGCCTCAGGCAGTTCATCGGTCCAGGATTGAGCAGCATGAATAGCTTTTTTCCATCCTTTGATACCTTTTTTGATCTCAGAAAGATCAGCCTCCGGCGTAAACTCCTTTTCTGATTTCCATAGCTGTTGTATTTCCTCCACGTTTTTCCAGTATCCAACTGCCAAACCTGCCAGGTATGCAGCACCCAGGGCCGTTGTTTCAACCACATTTGGCCTGATCACTTTACAATTCAGCAGATTTGACTGAAACTGCATCAGCAGGTCATTTGCCGTAGCGCCACCATCAACCCTTAATTCTTTAATTTCCATCCCGCTATCAGCCTCCATCGCTTTGAGTACATCCATCGTTTGGTACGCAATGGATTCTAACGCTGCACGGGCAATGTGCGATGCGGTAGTTCCGCGGCTTAAGCCAACAATAGTCCCGCGAACATCCGGTTTCCAATAAGGTGCACCCAAACCGGCAAAGGCAGGCACAAAATATACACCCTGGGTATCCTCAACTGCAGAGGCCAATTTTTCTACATCGGCAGATGATTTGATGATGCCCAATCCGTCGCGCAGCCATTGTACCACTGCCCCGCCAATGAATATACTGCCCTCAAAAGCATATTGTATTTTCCCATTAATTTTCCAGGCAATGGTAGTTAAAAGGTTATTTTTTGATTCGATAAACTGATCGCCGATATTCATCAGCATAAAACATCCGGTTCCGTAAGTGTTTTTAACCATGGCTTTTTCAATACACATCTGCCCAAAAAGCGCGGCATGCTGATCGCCAGCTATACCCGCGATAGGAACTTTGGAAGCAAAGATGGTGGTTGCTGTTTCACCATATATTTCACTGGATTGTTTTACTTCGGGTAACATACTTTTGGGCACACCCAATAAAGCAATCAGTTCATCATCCCATTCCTGGGTCTGGATATTGAACAACATGGTGCGACAGGCATTGGTTACATCGGTAATGTGCACACGCCCGCGGGTAAATTTCCATACCAGCCAGCTATCTACCGTACCAAATGCTAGTTCGCCTTTCTCGGCCTTTGCACGGGCACCTTCTACATTGTCCAGTATCCACCTGATCTTTGATCCGGAGAAATAGGCATCGATCACGAGTCCTGTTTTGGAACGGATCATATCTTCATGCCCATCGTGTTTTAATTGATCGCAAAAAGCAGCGGTACGGCGATCCTGCCAAACAATAGCATTATATACCGGCTCGCCTGTATTCCTATCCCATACGATAGTAGTCTCACGCTGATTAGTAATACCTATAGCTTTCAGATTGGTACCGTTTATGCCCATCTTAACGGTGGCTTCTGCCGCTACACTGGCTTGTGTCGACCAGATCTCATTCGGATCATGCTCAACCCAACCTGATTGAGGGAATATTTGTTTAAATTCTTTTTGGGCAACAGATTTAATTTGCCCCTTGTGATCAAATACTATAGCTCTCGAGCTGGTAGTTCCCTGGTCTAATGCTAAAATGTAATCTTCCATAATTTACGTTCTTCTTTGGTTTTATAATATAATTGGTTGGCCTCACCCTGCCCCTTCCAAAGGAGAGGGTTAAAAAAGCAATTTTAAGTCCTCTCCTTTGGAGAGAATTATTATATGAGAGCTTCGTGAGGCTTTGGTTATTTATACTTTTTTGGATTGATAAGGCTCAAGCAGGTAACCATTGGCTAAAACGGTAAAAGACGCTACCTGCTCCTTCTCCCAGGCGGCATCTTTATTGAGTTCTTTGGCTATTAAACCGGCTACAGTTGGGGCCATATCAATGGCAGCACGGGCATTCAGGAATAATGACCGTACACGGCGCGCCAGGATATCTTCTACATTACGGGCCATTTCATGCCTTACTCCCCACACCACCTCGGCTTGTATATAAGGCATATCCGGGTGCATTTTTTTGCCCCACTCGGCATTTTCATTTACTAATGCCAGTAGTTCAGCTTCGTCGCTGCCGTACACATATAAATGATCATTCCGGTCAACATTGAGCTTACTGCCATGTATCGACAAGTCTTTGGTAACACTTGGCTTTGGTTCCAGCTTACCTACTTCAATGGCTTTATCAATAGTATCCTGCCCCATCCTGCGGTAAGTTGTCCATTTACCACCGGTAATGGTGATGAGGCCAGAATCGGAAACCAATAATTTGTGACTACGCGAAATCTCCTTTGTTTTTGATGAGTCACCTTCCGGAGCTGCCAATGGACGCAAACCGGCAAATACACTGAGCACATCATGGCGGGTTGGGGCTTTAGACAGATATTTTTCGGCTGTACGTATAATAAAGTCGATCTCCTCTTCCAATGCCCGTGGTTCCAGGCTATGTTCATTAAGCGGGGTATCTGTTGTACCTACTACCAGTTTATCGTGCCATGGCACAGCAAACAGTACCCGCCCGTCTTCTGTTTTGGGGATCATGATAGCATCTTCTCCTGGCATGAATGACCTATCGAGCACCAGGTGTACACCCTGGCTTGGCCTAACCATCGGCTTTTTACCGGGCTTATCCATCTGCAACAAGTCGTCAACAAATACACCTGTAGCGTTAATAACCGTTTTACATTTAATGGTATAGGTTTGATCGGTTTCCATATCGGTGGTAATTACCCCGGATATTTTCTGCTGATCGTTTTTGATCAGGCTAACTACGCGAAAATAGTTCAATACGGTAGCTCCTTGCTCTAATGCGGTTTGCGCCAGATTAACTGCAAGCCGTGAATCATCAAACTGACCATCATGATATACAACCCCGCCCCTTAAACCTTTTTGGTTGATAGTTGGCAGCTTGCCGATCACTTCTTTTTTAGAGATATGTTTTGCGCGGCCAAAACCAAGTTTTCCGGCCAGCAGATCATACATGGTTAAGCCAATAGTATAAAAGGCTCCTCCCCACCATTCATAGTTGGGAATAACAAACGATTCGTTTTTTACCAGGTGCGGCGCATTTTTCAATAACAGACCCCGCTCATACAAAGCTTCACGCACCAGGCCGATATCGCCCTGAGCCAGATAACGCACTCCACCATGCACCAGTTTAGTGCTTCGGCTGGATGTACCTTTGGCAAAATCGGCCTGCTCTAACAATAAGGTTTTATAGCCCCTGGAGGCGGCATCAACCGCAGCACCTAAACCGGTGGCCCCGCCGCCTACTATCACCACATCCCAAATTTTATTAGTATCGGTTATAGATTTTACAATATCGCTTCTGTTAGTTGCAACCATGATCTTTATATTGTTATATTTTATTAATCAGTTTCGATTATTAAATCAAATTTATAAATAATAACAATTAGAAACAAAACAAAACTAATTAATAATTAATTTTTCACAAAAAGAGAACAAAAACTTCAATTTAGAATGAAAATCATATCAAAACAGCATATATCGAAACACACTTAAAACAAAACGAAATTAAAAAGAAGAAAATCTGAAATTCATGTTAATCAAAGCCACTGTACCATAAATCCCATCCCGGTACTACTTTATCCTATGAATTGAAATTTTACCGATAACATTTAGACAAAAAGTGGGTTTACACTTTTTTTAAAGAAATTACATTCAATTAATTGATTATCAATAATATAAGTAAATATTAACCCTAAATTGTGTAAACCCATGTAAACCCACTTTTTTCAATGGAATCAACCCAAGACCATGTGAATAAATCAAAAAAAAGAGGCTGATCATGATTTATGATACAGCCTCTTTCTATTAAAAGATTGGATTTCTAACGAAACATGAAGTACTTAATTAAAAGTTAGGTTTGTTTACATCCCACCACAATCTTGTGCCACCATTATCCGGGCCTCCCAATAATGTGACGGCTTTTTGCACTTCGGTACCATTGGTATTGTACTCAATTTGCGGAAAAGCAAGTCTGCGTATTTGTATCTTAGTATCAATAGTTCCGTTGCTGTTATTATTTACTACAGTAAATAATTTAGGATATCCGGTACGACGAAACTCTGTCCAAGCCTCCTGACCTTCAGGGAACATAGCCAGCCATTTTTGAGTAATGATACGCTCCAATTTTTGTTCGTCTGTAGCACCGGCATCCCATGCCACAGTTATAGTAGAAACCGCAGTAGCATTATTAGCTGCATTTGAAGGATCAACATAATCAATAGGCTTACTGGTAGCATCTGCAATATAAGTAGCTCCTGAAACATTCCATTGGGCCATAGAAGTATTGATACCTGTTTCATAATTTGTTTTGGCATCACCTGCACCAGGCCAGTTACGCAGCGCGGCCTCTGCCTTCAGAAACCAAACTTCTGCAGCCGTCATCATCATCATTGGCGATCCAGAGGCAACAATAGTATTGGGGTTCAAAACAGAATAGCCACTGTAACCTGGTTTTGCCGAAACCGCAGATCCTATACGGATACCTTTATATTGCCCTGCAAAGCGAGTATCAGTAGCCGGCGATAAATAAACTGGCAAGCGGGGATCCTTATAACCAACCATATATGACTCTAATGAGGCACCGGCAGCAATATCGGTCCAACTGGTGGTAATTACATTCAGCGGATTATGATATCCGTCTCCAGAGATACCGGCATTATCGGCACTGGTGGTTAGCAAGCCACCCGGAGCCGACAGCGCTTTTTGCGCTTGTGCCTGAGCAGTAACCAAATCAATTTTGGTAAGGTGCATAGCCAACCGTAATCTTAACGAATTTGCAAATTTCAACCATTTAGTATAGTCGCCACCGTACACTCTATCATAAGACTGAAAAGGCGTTTTACCCGGATTAGCAGCAATAAAAGTATTCAAGTTAGCAGTAGCCGTATCCAGTTCCATAAAAAACCGGTTGTAAACACTTTGCTGACTGTCATAAGGAGTATTCTTTAATACTGTACCTACTTTACTGTAACCAATTGGCCCAAACTTATCCGTTACGCGGTCCATTATTTCGACCTTCAAGATAAGTGCTATAGCCCAAAAATCGGGCACAGTTGCTTTAGTACCCGCGTTTGCAATTCCATTGATTGCCAGGAATGATGTAGTATATGCATCAACAAAAACCGACTGATTCCAGCCGTCAACAAGGCTATAGTTCAGGTTATTGATATTCCCCCTGAAAGGGTTTGGCGACATCATATAACCAGCATAACAATCTCCGTTTAAGTTTTGATCAAGCTGGTAACCACCCTCTTCACCAAAAACCGAATACTGTAATCCCGGGAACACCAAGCCTACCGGGAAGTTTTTAGGCACACCGGTATTATCTGTATTGTATTTTTCAAAGTTTTTTGTACAGCTGGCAAAAGCAAGTATTACCACTGCAAGCAGACCAGCCATTTTATAATTAAAACCGCCAGGTCCTGTTAATTTATAATGCGTTTTCATTACTTTCATTTTAAGAGGTGAGTATTTACAAAGTAACATTCAGGTTAAAACCAAAATTGCGTGTTGCCGGCTGGTTAAAGGTATCTACACCTGAAAGACCATTTCCTGTTGACATAGTAACCTCCGGATCATAAGGAGCTTTCTTATGGAAATACAACAAGTTTCTGCCGGTTACGGCAAATCGCAGGCTTTTGAATACGCTTCTGGTAAGCGGAACAGTATAACCCAATGAAACTTCACGTAAACGCACTACAGTAGCGCTATATATATACTGACTTGATATACCATCACGACCACCAATAGTAGTATACCACAATTTAGGATCAATACTACTTACTGCTTTGCCTGTTGGATCAACAGCGTTAACAGGTACACCACCTGCATTACGTGCATCACCGGTTACTTTCGAAACACCGTATTTATCCATTACAGCCTGGGTTAATGACAATACCTGTCCTCCAAATTTGCCGTCAACCAGGAAACTAAAAGTAAATTTTTGGTAATTGAATGTGTTACTCCAGCCTAATTGGAATTTTGGATTAGGATTGCCAATATAATTGTAACCATCCTCAGTTATCGGCTTACCGTCGGCACCAAGCATGATACGTCCCTGAGCATCATGTTTTATCGTAACACCATATATATCACCAAAAGACCCGCCTTTAACTAATCGCGACTCATAAGTATTGTTAAAGTTTGGTGTTAATATAAAATCATCAATACCATCCCTTGAATCCACATCAATTACTTTGTTTTTATTGGCAGATCCATTAAAGGCTGTATTCCAGGAGAAGGAACGATTTTTAATTACATCATAACCAACCATAAACTCAAAGCCAGAGTTTTGAACGTTACCCGCATTTACAAATCCCTGAGTATAGGTAGTTAGAGTTGATGGGGTAACCCGGATAAATTGATTGATGGTGTTTGATTTATAATAAGTAAAATTCACGGTTAAAGCATCATCAAAAAAACGGGTATCGAAACCTAATTCGAATGATTTAGTCCTTTCCGGTTTTAACTCATGAAAAGGGGCATTACCATTTAAAAGTACTCCACCGGGAGAAAAATGAGTAAATGGATCGGTCACATATGAAGGAACTGTATTCCCCACCTGCGCATAGGTACCTCTGATTTTTGCATATGTAATAGCCTTAGGCAATTCAAACATCTGGTTTAAGATAAATGACAAACCAGCCGAAGGATAGAAGTATGAACCATTAGGTGTAAATGCCAGATTTGACGACCAATCGTTACGACCGGTAACTGTAAGGAAGGCCCAGTTTTTATATGCTAAATTGGCACTTGCAAACAGAGATTGTATTTGATTGTGGTTTTCAGGAAGTGTAACAACAGGAGGAGCTCCTGCCGCAGAAACTAAATTTTCTGGTAAAAACACATTGGGTATCAAAAGCCCAGTACCGGTATAGGCATTAGAGGTGTTTGGCCCAATAACATTACCTAATGTTTTTGTATCTGTTATACTGGCACCAAGCACACCATCTACTTTAAAGTCTGATTTACCCGGTACAGTAAAGGTAAGTAAGGCATCACCATATTTTTGCTCTGTTGTTTGATTGCTTAACAGTAGCTGTCCGTTAGATTTTGACAATACAGGATTAGTACCTGCAAAAAGATCCTGCTCATACACATCATTAAAACGGTCAAGATTCCCTCTGACCTGCAGACTTAACCATTTGTTGAAATCATATTTAACGCTACCATTTATTAATATACGGTTACGTTGCGCATTATTAGGATTTCTGTTAACTACCCACCAAGGATTTTGCTGTATATCTTCGTTAAACGGCCAGTTTTGCGTTGGCGCTCCGTTTCCTGTAACTGGCACAGGAGGAAGTTCAAACTGATTTTTATACGGAATAATATCACGTCCACGTGGGAACAGGTATAAACCGGTTAAAGGATTTAAATACAGACCCAAACCTGGGGAATTATTAATTTTCTGATCTACATAAGTAATATTTCCGTCAACAGTTAGCTTATTATCTAAAAAGTGCCCTGTTTCGCGAAAATTAAGGTTGTTACGAACCAGTTTATTCCCGGGTTCAACACCCCTTGCAGTTGTATTTGCATACGAAAAATAAGTTTGGGCAATATCCGAGCCACCAGAAAGATTGATAGAATTGGTAAAATTACTTCCTGTTTGATAAAAATCGGACAGGTTATCATGCCCGCTCGATATCTTATCACCCCAGCTATCTGCTCCATTAGGGGTTTGCCCATATGAATTTTGAAATTCAGGTTTATAAGCAATGCGATCCATTGACGCAGAGGAAGTAAAACTGATTTGTGTTTTTCCAGCTTTTCCTTTTTTCGTTGTGATGAGAATAACACCGTTTTGCGCCTGGCTACCATATAATGCCGATGCTGAAGCACCTTTTAATACAGTGATACTTTCGATATCATCAGGGTTTAAGTTTGATATACCGTCACCACCGTCCTGATTTGTACTTGGCATACCACTACCACCCTGACCAACACTCGTACCGAATGTATTTGTAGGTTGCGCATTGGAATTGGAACCGTTTGAAATAGGTATACCATCAATTACGTATAAAGGCTGATTATTACCTGCGGCCGATTTGTTACCCCTTAAGATAACCTTAGCCGAACCGCCTACACCGGAAGCACTTGGCGAAATGGTTACACCCGAGATTTTACCATTCAGAGAGTTCATCAGGTTATCGCTCTTTACACGGGTAAGTTCGCTGCCACCTATTTGTTGCGAGGCATAAGTAATTGATTTTTCGGATTTTTTAATACCCAAAGCGGTTACCACAACTTCGCCCAGCGTTTTAGAATCTTCTGAAAGCACGATATTAAGCGCCCCCGTGGAGCTTATGGTAACTTCTTTTTTTGCATAGCCTATGTAGCTAACAACCAACACCTCACCGGCGCTGGCTTGTACGGTAAACGCACCATTCACATCGGTCTGAGTTCCCCGACTGGTTCCTTTTACCTGTATATTAACACCAATAAGCGGCTGTCCGCTGGCGTCTTTCACGGTTCCTTTAATAGCGTCAATTGCCGTTAAGGTTCCGGTATTGTTTTTAATGATATGCAGATGATCTGCTGCCCTAAAGCCTGCCATTGTGCGGGCGTTGACTCCAATAGCCAAACAGGGCATGATTAATGCGAGTAATGTTTTTTTCATGATTAAGCGGTTATAGTATTTTTGAAATTTTTGAGTTGTTTTTTTCTTAGCGTGTTTTATCCATAGGCTGTTGATTAAAGTGTTTAGTTAAAATATCATCGTTTAAATATTCCATAACCAGGGCGGTGGCGCCCAAAAGCTCGGCATCAAAACCCAGTGATGAAATCAGCAATTCTGTTTTTGCGGCCAAACGCGGAATGCAATATTTGTTTAACGCCTGCTGTATAGGGGCCAGCATTATTTTAGCGGCTTTTGTACCCCGGCCACTTAAAATTATAGCCCGCGGATTCATAATATGTATCAGTATGGCCAGGGCTTTACCTATTTTATAGCCTGCATCCGAAAGCAGATCTATCACGTACTGATCGCCAATGTCAATAGCATCAAAAATGGCTTTCGCGATCACTTCCAATGGCTCGTTAATAAATGATTTTAAGGATGACAGCTTGCCCTGTTTAATACCTTCTATCGCCCTTTTAGTTACAACCAGCATAGATGCTTCGGCTTCCAGGCAACCTTGTTTACCACAAAGACATAGTGTACCATCTTCAGACAAAGGGATGTGGCTAAATTCACCGGCAAAACCATCGCTTCCCCTGAAAATATCCCCATTAACTATCATCCCTAAGCCAATACCCCAACCCAGGTTAATGACCATAGCCTGATCTTTTGACCGCGCCGCACCAAATTTTTGTTCGGCCAACGCAATTAAGCTCGAGTCGTTATCAATATACACCGGAAGCCCAATAGCATTTTTTATGTAAGTGGTTAGCTTTTCGCCACCTGTGTCAAGGTATGAGTAGTTCATTCCGTCGGAAACACTAACAAAGCCCGGCATACCAATACCAATTCCCAGTATCCTGGCTTTATCTATACCACTATTTACAATACAGCTGTTAATATGCTCTAACAATTGCGACAAAGCATCAGGATTATCATTTAATGACAACGCTATCATTTTAACTTCCGTTACCGGTTCATTATGCATATCCGTAATTAACATCCGGGTAGAAAACTGATCCATCGCTATAGCCATGATGTACATAGCATCCGGTTTTACAGCGTACATCAGGGGTCTTCTTCCTCCGCTTGAAGCGGCATAACCAATTTCCGCTACAAAGCCTTCTTTGATCAGCTGGTTTATTATTTTATTTATTACAGGAATACTTTTGTTATAAATCGCGCTTAATTCACTATATAGAAGCGATTTTTTAAAATACAATTGCTTTAAGATATCACTCTTTAATTGGGCACTTTTAATTTGTTTATGCCTACCTTCCATAAATAATTGGTTATTAGTCAAACATAATTAATTAATTCTAAATTATTAAGCAATCTTTTTGATTTTTTTTAATAAGTATTTCAACAAATAAAATAATTTTTAAAATTGATTGATATAAATAATATTATCTAATAAAAATTGCAACAATTATTAGCAGTAATTATAATACTCGCAATAATTAAGCTTATTTGGCAAAAAGATAAGCTATATATTCATCCTTCCTAGAAAAGCCTACCCGAACAGGCGTACGGGTTTTATTGGTATAACTAAAGTCCCAAGGCTATATATATCACGCACATTTTATTACATTTATGCATAAATCATTTAAACCTATGGATCTTATTATCAAAATACTCATTGGCCTGGTAGCCTTTATTCACTGTTATATACTGTGGCTGGAAATGTTTGCCTGGACAACCCGTGGCCCCAAAGCCTTTAACAAACCTCTTGCAGAACTAGAAAAGAGTAAAGTTTTAGCCGCCAACCAGGGCCTGTATAATGGTTTTTTAGCCGCCGGCCTTATCTGGACATTTTTTATCAATGATGCTAACTGGCACAATTATATTGCCTTGTTTTTCCTGATATGCGTGGCCGTGGCTGGTGTTTACGGGGCACTTACCGTAACCAAAAAGATATTCTTTATTCAGGCGGTGCCGGCATTGCTGGCTATTATACTTATCCTGATCAGGTGAAAAAAACTTTTTAAACCTTGAATTTTAACAAATTTCTGTTCGAAATGGGGTTAAAATCGATCAAAAACTGCTTGAAAAAACCTCATTTTAACACTTTTTAACAAATTACAACATGGTTTTGAGCTGTTTTAAAACTTTAAAAAGTATTAAATAATTGATTATCAAATAACTAAATACCAATCGATCGATTTTTGGTCTTATTTTCCTTTTAACCAAACAGCCCGGTACTCTGGATAAAAGAGCATCGGGCCGTGATTAGTACAATATACGAAATATCAGCGAGATACGAAAATCCCTATCTCATGTCATTGCGAGGAGGAACGACGAAGCAATCTCGTAGCTATTCTTGCCGATGAGAACGCGAGGAGATTGCCACGCTGCGCTCGCAATGACATGTTTTTATGTTCAGTCTTTATTTACTCATCACCTGATCTGTACCCAGGTGTAGCTTTCGGGTTTCAGGGTAAAAGTGCAGGTTATTTTATAGTCGCGGCTCAATGTATATTTTTTGGCCGGGCCTTCCTGCTCCTGAACCATAGCCGTGCTGGTGAGCCCGGTATAGTACAACGGAATGGTGATGGTACGCGTGATGGCTTGCCTGAGCGGATTATACAGCATCAGCATACCTTTGGTTTGCAGATTAGGGTTTACGTGTAAAATGCCGTCCCAATCGCGGCCATCGGCCCGGCGCAGGTGGATGATCTGCGAGTTGAGGATATCACGGTATTTTTTATACCAGTTGATTACTTTGATGACGGTTTGCTTGGTAGTTTCTGTATCATACAACCGCGGACCGCGATAACATGCCTGCACTCCTGCCCCATAATACTGGGCCATCAGTTGCCCGTAATCTTTCAGGTGGTCTTTCAAGGGCTCCAGCACTGCTTCCGGTCCACCGCCCTGGTATTTGGTGAGCGGTACAAATCCCCAGCTCATGGAAGCTGTTTTTTCCCAGGTACCATCAAAAATGTTTTGCCGGTTCAAGATCATCTGGTTTTCGCGTGGCAATGAGAAATTCACTTCACGATAGCCGATACCTATTTTATTAGTGCCATCTAAAAAATACCAATCAGGCGCGTTGATGTAAACTCCTTTTTCGTGCAGGGAATGATACAGCTCCTTCTGGATCTCCATTTGTCGCCATTGCGAATCATCCAGACCTTTATGCCCCGGATGCGTTGTCGATGCACATACGTCGCCGGGGTACGGGCCATCATTTTCCCAGATATCGAAATCGGTTTGCGCGTAAAAAATTTTGATCTTGTCGCGATAAGCCAGCCCCCATTTACTGCCAAAACAAGGCGCGTTGCCAAAGAAAGCGCCACCTGGTTTGCCCGTTTTAGGGTCGATCACATCATCCTCATCACTGATCCTACGCGAGCTGAATAATGAATATCCGCCTATAAATACCTTCTTGCTGTGCGCATAAGCCGCCAGTTGTTTCCATCGTTTGATGTTTGAGGCAGAAGTATCCTCCATATTGCAATGGCTGCCAAAGCTTAATATCACCGCCTCATAACCGGTTGCCGCACATTGGTCTATCGCGGTGCGCACTTCCTCATCATTGCGGCTCACCAGGTGCATAAATATAGGGTTGGCGGTTGTCCATGGCGCTACAGTATTGTACATGGTACGAATGGCCAGTCCCCGGCGTTCCCGGTCGTAACTGTCCATCAACAGTTCGTTTGTCCGTACGGAGTTAAAAGCTTCCCCCTTTTGCAGGTCGATACCGGGTGCCTTATCCGGGTAGATCTCTAGCAAACATGGCGTCTGGTAATCAAAATTCACCTGTGAGGTATAGGTGGAGTCAGCCTTCCAATGCGTGGTCTGATCGCTCAGGTCATAACGCATGGCGTTGTTAAAAGCGTAATTGGTTTCGAGGTAAATCCCCTGCGGTTTGGCCATATTAACGGGTGTGCCCACTACTGCACTTTGCTCTTCTACCATACCCAGCACTTCGCTCACCACGTGGTTGATCTTGAATGACTGATCACCCTTATTTTTTATACTAAGCGATTTAATGATCAGGGGTAAACCATCATATAGTTCATAACTTACAGTCACCTCCAGCCCGGCTAACTCAGGCGCGCCGGGCTGATAGTAAAAATCAATCTGCTGGCCACCAAGCTGATGATGATTGCTTGCCCAGAATTTACTTTTCCAGTTTAACCGGGGTGCAAGCGCTTTGATCTCGAAACGTTTTAACTGAAAATCATTTTTACCGGCACTGAAATTATCGATCCATTCGGGCAAAAGATAGGCGTTCTCCTTTTGGCCGATCAATCCGCCTACATTATAATTTTTGCCGTTGATGGTTAAACGGGCCTCGGGTTTAACCGATCGCAGCAACTGCTGACCGTTAACCAAATTGGTATAATCGGTACAAACCAGGTTAGGACTCAGCCTGAAAGTTCTTTTTACCAAACCGTTATTCAGCGTAATTTCCTTACCAGAAACCGAGGGTTTGATTACCGCTTTATAAGCTGCGGGATTAAGCAACCAATCGGTCTGTGGCTTGGTTTGAGCATTAACGGGAACACATAGTCCTATCAGCATAAAAAAACCGATGATGACCACACATACATGCTTTGAGTTAAGGGAAGATATCATCATAGTGATTATTTATTTAGCATTAACCTCCGTTGATTTTACCGATAAAGCTTTCAATAACTGGGATTTTGCCTCGCGGTATTTTTTTACCGATGTGTTGTAATCATTATAGCTGGTAAAAGTCTGAGCAATGATACCGGCGGCGACCGTACTATCTTTACTTTGCAGCATCCGCAACAGTTCATAATCCTCAATACCGATGCGGTGCGATTCAAAGCGCTGGGACGATAGTGGCCCATCCGTACCAGGGTAAATAATATGGGTATCGCCCGGCGGCAGTTCATTATTGAGTGCCGCGCCGGGAGCAAAATGATGCACCACACTTTGCTGTAAAGGATCGGGAACATGGTACTGGTTTAAGCCCCAGTGCAGAAAGCCTAACGTATTGTATTTGGCGGCGGCCCAGCCAAAATATACCTGCCGTAATCTTTCCTCATCCAACGTACGGTTGAGCCATTTGCCGCCGGGGGTTAAACAGGTATAAACCAGCACGTTCTCGTTGTGCTTTTTCCGCCCATCAAAAAAGGCCTGGTTTTCCTGGTAATCATCAATGGTGGGGCACCACAAATCGACACTGCCGGCCAGGCTGTCCCTATCATTAGTGGCCTCGATGATCTTTATAGCCGGGTATATAGACCGTACTTGTGCCACTACCTCGCGGTAGCATTTGGCCTGTATCTGTTTAGGTTCGTCGGATATATGCTGCAGCCAGTTGTGTTCCAGGTTGTTTTTAACACAAAAGTTTTTGATCAAGTGCACCATGGTATCCACATCCAGTTTAGCTTCGGGCGTATGGTAGCGTCTTTTAGTCAGGGCAACTTTCAGTTCCGGATCGTTCCAATCGTCATTGTCGCCCCGATACATAATATGTGGCGATTCAAAATATTTAAAACCATATTTTCTGAAAACGGCTATATAATCCAGCAGGCGTTTTTCGTCCAGTGCAATATGGTTATCGTGATAGCTCAACAGTTCGTCTGGAATATTGATACAATTTTGGCGGCCATGCGCCATCAACCTCGCATATTTATCGAGCATGGCAAACCAGTCTTTCGTCCAGCGTTCCACATGCTGCCGTTTTTCCATCTGCACGATATTGAACCAATTGGTATAGAAAAAATGCTGATCGGCTACAGATGGCAATTTTACCGGGTAAACTTTTATGGTAAACACAGCCTTATGCTGCCAGCCTTTTCCTTTAACCTGTATATGACAGGAATATTCACCGGCTTTGGAAATCAACGACCGGTCGATAGTCAGCCTTAACGCGGTAAACTTGTTGCTGCTTACTACCTGGGCCTGTTTAAGCGGCTGTATGGCCTCGTAAATACGAAAAGGCGCACGACGGATAACATAAGGGTTGATCTGGTGATTGTAGATCTCTGTTCTGCCTGTTAAACCTGTATTCCGTTCCACAGGCACATCCAGCAATTGGCTCCAGGCCGATAGCGGCACAGGACGCTTGTTGATATCTGCGGATACAGATATCTGGCTTCCCGGGGCAGTTTCGATCAGTAGATGAACATCGGCATTGGTGTTCAGGGGGAAATCCCCACGGTAATTGGCTCTATATTGCTCTACGTGGTTGGTATCGGGATATATGGGCTCTAAAGGATCGACTAATTTGATATTTTGCGCCCGGAGACTTGTTAATCCACCCAATATAAACAGGGCTAAGATGGTAGTAATTTTTTTGATCATTGGAGAAATCGTTTTTAAATCATGTGGTCGATAGGAGGCACCTAACGGAGCCTTTATAAAAATGTTTTTTTGCTATAAACAGGTTACTCCTCCGGAGTTTAACAGTTTGCCAAAACACAACTCCCGAGGCGTAACCTTTTTGCAGATAAAATACCATAAGCATGCTTCGCCAGAGCTTAAAAGCCTGCTCAAACACAACTCCGGAGGAGTAACCTGTTTGTAGATAAGGTATAAAAAAGCATCGGCTCCGTAGGTGCCACCTATTTAAGAGCGATTTCTTTATGTTGATCATGTATTGTATTCTTTTACCTTTTTAAAGTTTAGGCTTATTTCTCATTCGCAATTTCCTGGTCGGATAGTGCCCTGTTCCATATTTGCAGGTCGTCTATTTTACCGTGGAAGCCGCCTATCTGCTGCAGAGGAAAAAACAGGGTCTCTACCTTGCGCATCTTTGTTTTTTCTTTATCGGTAAACTGGATCCAGTTATCGTACAGTTTCTTTTGCAGTTGACCATTGATATATAAGCTTGTGCCTTTATTGGTACCGGAGATGACTACGTGTGTCCAAACGTTTTCGGGAATGGTATAATCAAAATCAAGATTATAACCATCCCGCGAGAAGCCCAGTTTGCCGGTGTTGCCTTGTTTTAATTTCACTATGGAGTTGGGGCCTTTGAACAATATCACATCAGCAGCAGGGTTGTTAGCCGGATTGATCCAAAAGGAAACGGTATAATCATAACCGATTTCGGGATAAGGCAATATGGCCGAATTCTTTTCTTCTGTAAATTCCAGACCCTGGCCTTTTATGCCTTTGGTATAGGTAACTCCCTGAAGCTGTACCCGTCGGTCGGCTTTATCAAATGCAAAATGGGTAACAAAGGTGCTATCTGTTTTACTTATCCTACCCCTGATATTTACAGCCGGGCCTTCGCCAATATGTTTACTGGCTGCGGCAAAATCGGGATAGGCGCTCTCCGTATGGTTTCCATCCCACATTTTTTGCGACAAAACCTGCATGGCCGGGAATACCCGATCGTTCACATCTTTTTCGCTGATACCATTGCCCACAATATCATTCCATGCGGCAAAAGAACCACCGATGATGGTTGGGTCACCGGCCGGGAAGCGCACATCGCCAATCATGGATGGTGTCCAGTTGTCGTAAATATTTTTATAATCCAGGTAATCGTAATAATAACCGGCAGCGGGCACAATATATAACCAGCCATCGGGTGTACTGATCTGATTATAACCCAGTTTTTTCATGTCGACAGGATTGGCATAACCATTATACCAGGTATTCATGGTAACGTTTTTAACAGTCACAGGCGTGGTTCCTGCTGCATGTGTCAGCGCTCCCCAAACCCGCACATTTTTTCCAAAGCCTTGTACGTATTTGATAAAATGATCTGTAAAAGTGCGGAAAGCTTCTGCGTCTTTCTTAGCGTATTCATCGGTACCGATGTGGACCTCTTTACCTGTAAATACCGGGTGATCGCCGCTTATATATTCTTTCAGTATATTTTCTATAACGGTATAGGTAAGCGGATTGTGGAGATCGAGGTGATCCATGCCGTATAGCTTACTCCCAATTTCGGGGACTACTTTGGTGAAAGCGAGGGCATGCGCGGGCACATCTATTTCGGGAATGATGCGTACGGCATAGTCGTTGGCCAACTGTTGTAGTTCAATAAATTCCTTTTTGGTGTACGAGCCATCTTTGGCGGTAAGACCGGGATAGGTTGTATTTTCTAACCGAAAAGCCGAATAAGTACTATCCCAGCTGTTGTTAAAGTATTTTTTGAATCCATTGTCATTCAAATGGATCTGAAAGTCGTTCATTTTATAGTAAGACATCAGCTTTACATAGTCGCGTAAAAATTGCAGACTAAAAAACTTACGCCCATCATCCAGTACAAAACCCCTCACTTTAAATTCGGGATAATCGCGGGCGATACCTTTAGGGATGCTGGTTTGATGCTCCAGTAATTGCAATAAGGTACGTGTACCCCAAAACAAACCCTGGTAATGAAGCGCGCTGATGGTGACATATTCGCCAACCTTAAAATAATAACCCTCTTCGCCAATGCTTTTATCCGGTTCCTGCAGGGTTAAAAAGATATCTCCCTTTTCAGGCTTGCCGGTTACGATGGGTAAACTTAATCCTGTTTGTTCTTTGATCTCCCTTTTTAAAATGACGGCTACTTTTTGCAGTAAATTTCTGTTTGCAGTATGAAGTACTATCCGGTCGGAAGATGTTAACACATAATTCCCCTGACCACCGTGCCACTCGCGCAGCGCGGGGATAACAAAGGGTTGAGCATTGATACCTTTGCCGGCAAATTTTCCGGGAACAGTTACCTGCTTAGTAACATCGTATTTAAGCGTGTCTGTTTGATTGCTGATCAGTTGAAAATACAGGTTTACCTTACTTTCCACCAATGGAGTAATAATTGCACCCGTGCTATCAATGATGGGCGAACGGTCGCTGCCTTTAAACAGCAAGTGATACCCTTCCGGACTTTGTGGCGAAACTATCTTTTTATCGCCGGGCTGTATAGCGTAGACTTCCGGTACGACCGGGATTGTTTTGTTTTTTGTTTGAGCCAAGCCAAGCTCTGACATAAGCAGGATTGCAGGTAATAAGGCTTTGGAAAGATGTGATAATTTTGGTACGGACATGCTATTGTTTAGTATTTCTGTTGATGATGATCAGGAAAAAGTGATATGTAAAGTTTGATCCCGGGGAACGGCGATCTTTTTATTAAAAGAAAGTAGCAGGGCATTACCATCCTGTTTGAAGTTTACAGAAACAGGAGTTTTACCCAGCGTTACCGCTACCGAGCCTATTTTGCCTCCGGCGATCTTTTCCAGGGCGATATCTTTAAGTTCCAGTTTGCCATATTTCAATTCCAGGGCATGCGTCTGCTTTGCCCCTGCTTGCTTTTGGGTGTAAGTGCCCCAGCCTTCAGCGGCGGTAAAGGGAGCTTTAAAATCTGCACTGCTCCATTTGGGCGCAAACCGGATATAACCCTTCGGACCATGATATTCAAAGCCGCAGGCTGTAAGGAAGGTACCATAACTGGCCATAGCACGGGCATAATGATCGCTGCATTCAATCTCATTAAAAGGGTTTCTTTTGGAGGCATGGTAACGATCGTGGATAACCCTGGTTAGTATTAAACTTTCATCTACCATCCCTTCGGCCATCAAATGGGCAGCTACCTGATGTTCAAACCCGCTCATACATTCATGAAAATAGCCCAGCTGCCAGGTTGTATTTTCGCCATAAGGTTTGGGTTCATTATGCGGGTTGGTATTCATGATCATCCCGCCTTCTCCCGCTAAGGCATAGGGCCGACCGCCGGTGTGCGTTTTGATATAAGGCCCAACATCGGTGGTAAAATTGTATTTCCACAAAGCTTTAAGTGCTGATGTTGATTTTTCCTTGCTGATGATCCTCGGTAAACCAACCTGGAAGGCCCAACTTTGTCCATACACCTGGTCGATATGACAGGTATTGTAGGAACCCAGCTCTTTTCTTCCCTTAACGGCATCCGGGCGATGAATAAAATATTCGCCGTTGAACAATTCCTTTTCCATGTTTTTGCTGCCGTTAGCTACATATTGCGCACAAACGTTTGCAAAAGGTTGATCGTTCATTTCAACAGCCATGGCATGGGCGGCGCTGGCAGCGGCTATGCAGAGGCCAACTATCCAGGCTATCTCCCCTTCCCAAACGGCATCCAGCGTGTTTTCCATGGGGCTATCGGTCATACCATCACCGTTCTTATCCTGGGCCAGCATAAACTGTACGGCTTTTTTTATTTTGAGCCAGTTGGTATTTAGGAAAGTATTGTCGGCACTCATTTGGTGCTCCCGGTAAAAGCGGAGTATGGTTCCGGCCTGCCCGTCAATAGCCGGTCGGGTTTCATCCTCTCCCCGGAAAAGAATGGCCCCGGAATCTTCTTTAAAACCAACACCCAGGTCAACCCGCTGGCGCAGATCTCTTTCCAGCTCCGGGAATATACGGGCCACCGAATGGGCGTATTGCCATACATGCGTACAGGTGCCCGGGCAGGCACCCACCCCTTCCCAGCTCCAGAAGCGACCATCTGCAAAACGATAGGTATTGGCCGTCGCCAGCGTGCCTATGTTTACAAACGTACGCTCCAGGAACCAATGCGGCAGTGTGGAATTGTTCCAGGTTGCGCTCCATAGCTCCGTTGCGGTACTTAGTTTTTCGAAATTGGTATTCAGATATTGGCTCACCTCACGCGCATCTTTAAAACGTGAGCCATAATGAAAGCCAGCTTCTGCGTCTTTTACAAAGTCTTTCAGTTTTGGGTGTGGATTATTAAAATGCCAGCTGATGGAATAATCGGCGGTGAATGATTTACCTGGAGCAAGATCCTGTTTTAGGGAGATACCGCCCACCAGTTTTTCGGGCGCATCAACACTGGCCGATTGGGTAGCAGGCAGTTCAAAGTGCTGTTCCGTAACCGGCCATGGTGATATGTTGGCCATGGCCCTGCCATTATGGTGGTGCAGTGTAAAACACATCGTCCCGCTATCCGGTGCCGTTTTTATGGCTCCATTAGCTGCATCAAAAAACGAAAATATGTTGGTTGATTGTGTTATGGAAGATACCTGATTAACACGTTTCCCGGTACCCTCTTTCCCAGAAAGTTTATTGGCCCCATTCTCCATCCACCCTAATATCGAAACCTGGATATGGCTGCCGGTGCTATTGTTTACAGTCAGTCGTAAAATAGTAGCAGGCAAAGCCGAATTTTCCGCATCCAGAGGAATAAACGGGGAGTATATTTTTAAGCTAACAGCAACCGGGAAGTCTTTGCTTTTGTATTCCACCGTGGCTATGGGGTATGCCGGTTTAAAGATGATCTCGTCCCACTGATCCTCATTCAGTTCTTTGATAAATGGTTTTCCATCCACAACCACTTTTACAGCAAAGCCCTGCTCCAATATGCGCAGGTTATTAGCTATGGCAGGCTCGATATAAGCCGAGCCATCCCTTGCCCTTATCGTTCGTTCCGATGTGCCGTCGTTCCACTTTACGGCTTTGGGTTCAATCCCTTCATGGCTGCCTTCAAAGGTTTCATTATAAATTTGCCAGAGCCAGAGCCGGCCGTCGCCACCAGCATACACCGTTCCGGCATGCAGACCGCCAACGGGCATACCGATATATTTAAGCTCATTTTTACTTTTATAATATGCCGTTGCTTCACCGCGATTGTACAGCGATTTTATCCACCTGGAATCTATATTTTTCTGCCCGGGAATATTATGCAGTGGATAGCCTGGCGCAAACACATACCTGCTCCATGCCGGGAACTGCACAGCCGCCAAACCAGCAGTCAGCAGGCTTGTTTTTTTAATAAAATCTCTGCGGTGAATGGGTTTCTTCTGCATATTTCAATAGGTTTTCAGGTCTTGTACAAACCCACATTTGGCTTTTCTAATATCAATATTATCAGCAGCATATATGGCTATTAAACAAACGTTTGCGTGATCATAAAATCAGAAGGCCGCAATCCGGGTATATTTAAATTTCAATAAAATGATTTGTGGTTGGGTATTCAATTATAACTGGATATATTCGTTTAGCTAATACCCATGCTTCTATGAATTTAACAGAAATTAAGGATAAAATCATCAGCGGCGATCTGAAATCGTTGTTTTACAAAGGAACCAACACCGAGATCCACCCTACGGATGTGGCCAAAATATTAAACTCGCTCCCTGCCGATATCGCCTTTAATTCTTTTGAAGCTTTTGCCGATAAGAAAAAAGTAACCTTATTTCCATATATCACGCATTTCCTGCAACGAAAAATCATTCAGCGTTTACCGGCGGTAGAGTCGGCCAGGATCCTGAACCAACTGAACTCTACCGACCGCTACAGCTTTTTTATTTCGTTAAATGCGATGGAACGGTCAAAGTACCTGGAGCTTCTGGACGATGACCATAAAAAAGAGACACAGGACACGTTGGGTTATCCCCGGCAAAGCATCGCACGGTTGGTTAACAATGATTTTGCCACCGTAAAAGCCGACATGACCATTGCCGAGGCCAATGAATACTTACGAAAAAACCATGCCGATACAGACATTGCCAACGTGATCTACGTGGTAGATGGTCAGGGTAAATTATTGGATGATATACCGGTGAGGCGTTTGGTATTGAATGAACCCAATAAACTGATCGGCGATATTATGGATGGGGTTTGTTTACAGCTGCACATGGAAGAAAGCACGGAAGAGGCCATTGCTAAGTTTAAAGAGTACGACCGTACGGTGCTGCCCGTAGTTAATAACGACGACCTGCTATTGGGATTGGTGAGCATTGACGATGTGTTGGATGTGGCCGAGCAGCGTAACACCCGCGAAATGCAGCGTTTTGGTGGTGTGGAATCTTTAGAGTATCCATATGTACATACACCCATCTTCTCCCTCATCAGAAAAAGGGCGGGGTGGCTCATCATTTTGTTCCTGAGCGAAATGTTAACAGCCACCGCCATGGGCTATTTTGAGGTTGAAATTGCCAAAGCAGTAGTACTCGCCTTGTTTGTTCCCCTGGTAATTTCCAGTGGCGGTAACAGCGGTTCGCAGGCGGCAACACTCATCATCAGGGCTATGGCGGTGAAAGAACTATCGGTAAAAGATTGGTGGTATGTGATGCGCCGGGAAATATTATCGGGCTTATGCCTGGGTACTATCCTGGGTGCCATCGGCTTTTTGCGCATTACCCTTTGGCAGTATTTACATTGGTATAATTACGGGCAACATTGGCAATTGATGGCTATCACTATATTTTTCTCCCTCATCGGTATCGTATTATGGGGAACCTTAAGTGGCTCCATGATCCCGATGATCCTTAAGAGATTGAAATTGGATCCGGCCACGTCTTCAGCACCATTTGTAGCTACATTGGTTGATGTAACCGGATTGGTGATCTATTTCAGCATTGCGGCTATTATGTTAAAGGGGACTTTGTTATAATACGGTTCACGCGGGGCTAACCCCTATCATCATCCTTTTTTCTTCCAATTCATCATAAAGGTCCATGGCTTTATGCAGGCATGATGGTATGGGTACCGCATTTATTTCAGTAAAAACCATTTCGGGTTGCTTGGAATGGTAACGGCTCCGCTCATCCATAGCTGCCATATCCTGTGGAGTTAGCCTAGTATCGGAAAAAGCAGCTATCTTTTTGATCATCGGCATAGGCCCCTCGCTGTAATTAAGCAGCAGGAATCTATTGTCGGTTGTTATAATTTTAAGGTACTGTTGTAAATATTTCTCGAGCACTTTTGCTATGTACATATCCTGTGCCTGTGGTGCTGCATCGTCCGTGCCAAATCCCAATATTGCGGGCTCGATGAGTCCTGGTACCGACTGCAATGCCGGAATTCTTTTAAGTGAGCTAAATACTTCATTGGGGTTCCGATACATCAGCACAAAAGGTATATTAGGATAAAGTTGCCGCAATTGAGGATAAAAGAACATATGCCAGCTATCGGTCTTCACAAACAAATGCCGCTCTGCGCTCCTGCGTTTTTGCCCGTAGTATTTCAGGGCCGTCATCATTAAGCTGGAACTTGTACCGGTGTCAAAATCTTTATGCTGATAAGGCAGCCGGAGCAGATCGTCAAAAAACGGCACTTCGGGAAGTACAATATGTTTATCGGATGCGGTTAGCAATTGCGAAATCAATGTAGAACCACAACGGGAGATGTGAAAAATAAAAGCTGATGGTTCAACCACATCCAATCCCTGGCCCCATTCTTCAAAAAGGGCGAGGTCGCTTACTGATGATATACCCGCGTGTTCGCTGTTCAAGCCTTTGAGCTTAATAATGGTTTCGTCAAAAAAAGGTTCGGCAAATTGCTTGTCGAAGGTATTTAACCAATGGCATTGTATTTCTCCCTCGCGGTTTACTAATTTATAAGGGATCCAGTTTTTTAGCGATAAATCAGCCATCTTCGTTTAAATAGCCGTATCGTTACCGGTTACAAAACCACCTGGCTGCTGTTCCAGCTCGGCTGCCAGTTTATTGGAGACTGCCGTGTTTTGCAACCGCAGTTCCCTGATGATCTGAGGCAGCTCGTTTTTCTTATGCTCTTCCTGGAATGAAATCCTGTCCGATCCATTAATGATCCTTGCGAGCCAATCATTTACCTTACAATCAATAACGAGGTGTATGCGGTCGGTAGCCCCTTCGTTTGATACTCTGTGCGGTAAATTGGCATTGATATACCAGGATTCACCTTCCTGCAGGAGGACACGTTCATCTTCGATATAAAACATTACCTGCGGATTAGTGATAACGGGGAAATGCAGCCGGGCCTCCCCCTTTTCAAAAGCCAGTTCATTGTCCCGGTGCTGCCTAATTACCGCACCGGCCTCCAATTTTAAAAAACGTACCGCCATCACCGGGCAATGGAGATCGGAAATGAGCCGGCTTACCGAAGGAAAATGCTGCATGAACGAAGTATCCCGAAAATCGGTATCAGCCATCAGGTCGGGGGTAATATTGGTATGGTTTCCTCCCGGCGACCGTAGCGCCAGTACCGTCCAGGAGCCTTCATAATAAGAAGTATTAAAATGCGCTTGCCATTGGTCACCAGGCAGAGCTAATTCGGCCTGCATAACCTTGGAATCAAATGGTAAAGACAAGCGTGCATAACGAATGATCATGATAAGGGGTTAATTAGGTTTTTCTTTTAAACGAAGTAAGTTATACTAAGTTGCAAAATTTCGCGGACAAGGTCTTTTATTTTTTTCCTATCTTTGCAGCAACAAAAACCCAGATCCCCTCCATGTAATAAATAATTTCTTCCAGGCAAAATAAACACAGGCAGCGCAATGGCTTGCTTTACTTATTCACCCGTTTAGGAAAGAAATTATGCTTACTTTACAAGATATCACTTATATACATCCCAATAAGGATCTGTTATTTACAGATCTTGATTTCATCGTTAATAATCACCAAAAAATTGCCCTGGTAGGCAATAACGGCACCGGAAAATCGACCCTGTTAAAAATTTTAGCCGGAGAACTGCAACCTTCGGGCGGACTGTTAAAAGCCGACCCAAAACCATATTATGTGCCACAGCTTTTTGGGCAGTTTAATGACCATAGCGTAGCCGAGGCCCTCCGGATAGATGTTAAACTGAATGCACTCAGGGAAATTCTGGAAGGCCGGGTAACCGAGGAGAATATGGAGCTATTGAATGACGACTGGACCATTGAGGAACGCTGCCATGAGGCACTTGCCCACTGGGGATTGGCTGACCTCGACCTGACGCAAAAAATGGAAGCACTAAGTGGCGGGCAAAAAACAAAAATTTTCCTGGCGGGGATAGATATACACCGGCCGGAAACTGTTTTGCTTGATGAACCAAGCAATCATTTGGATATAAGCGGCCGGAAACTTCTGTACGATTACATTACCAGAACATCCAATACTTTGGTAATAGTGAGCCACGACCGCACCTTACTAAACCTGCTTAACACCGTGTGCGAGCTAAGTAAGCGTGGCATAACCACCTATGGCGGCAATTATGATTTTTATGCAGCGCAAAAAATGATAGAAAGCGATGCCCTGAACCAGGATGTGAAAAGCAAAGAAAAAGCGCTCCGTAAAGCAAAAGAAACAGCCAAAGAATCCATAGAACGGCAGCAAAAACTGGATGCCCGGGGTAAAAAGAAACAGGAAAAAGCCGGGGTACCAACCATTATGATGAACACCCTAAGGAACAGCGCCGAGAACAGTACTTCAAAAATGAAAGGCATTCATGCCGAAAAGGTGGGTAATATTTCACAGGAGCTAAGTCAATTGCGGAAAGAGCTGCCCGGGATTGATAAAATGAAGATGGATTTTGATAACTCCACGCTGCACACCGGGAAAACATTGATCAATGCCAGGGATATTAATTTTGGCTATGATGATGAGCTGCTTTGGAAACTACCTTTAACATTTCAGATCACAAGCGGTGAGCGATTGGTGATCAAAGGGGCCAATGGATCTGGGAAAACAACGTTGATCAGAATGATGCTGGGTGAATTACATCCTACATCAGGCACGCTTGACAGGGCAACAGTGAAGACTATTTATATTGACCAGGATTACTCTCTTATCAATAATACCCTCAGTGTTTATGAACAGGCACAGCAATTTAATTCGGGGGCATTGCAGGAACACGACATTAAGATCCGTCTGAACCGTTTTTTATTTACCAGGGAATATTGGGATAAACCCTGCCGTGCTTTAAGCGGCGGCGAAAAAATGCGTCTGATGCTTTGTTCCTTAACTATCAGCAACCAGGCACCGGACATTATGATACTGGACGAACCCACCAACAACCTGGATATTCAAAATATCGAGATATTAACCAATGCCATCAACGAGTACAAAGGCACACTTTTGATCATATCCCACGATGAATATTTTTTAAAAGAGGTAAACGTGGAACGCGTTATTGAATTAAATTGAATATATTAAACGCTGTAATCTTCAACTGTTTTTATATTCTTTTTCGTGCTTGTCACCTATTTGATGATGGTGCGTCTATAAATAAGTTTTAATATTCTATACCTTTATGCATCACTCATCATCTATGAAAAAGGTCCTAATTCTTATTGCTTTTGTATCGGTTTCCTTCTTAACTCATGCTCAAACCTTGCAGGACACCCTCGCGCAAATCGATAAAATATTCAGTACTTGTCAGCCTCAAAATCCGGGGTACGAACTGGCTATCAGCAGGAATGGAGTGGTCATATATTCCAAAGCATGGGGCATGGCCGATTTGGAACATCTGGTTCCCTTAACCACAACATCGGTAACAGAAGCGGGATCGGTGTCTAAACAATTTACTGCCGCTGCCATCTTACTACTGGCGCAGCAGGGCAAGCTTTCACTTAACGATGATATCCGTAAATATCTGCCCGAAATACCCGACTATGGCTCGGTGATCAGGATAAGCAACCTGCTTCATCATACCAGCGGATTGCGCGATTGGGGCTCTGTTATGGCTATTGCCGGCTGGCCACGGTCGACCAAAACGTACAGCAATGATGATGTATTGTATATTGTATCGCGTCAAAAAAACCTGAATAATAAACCCGGTGATGAGTTTATTTACAGCAATTCAAACTTTAATCTGCAGGCACTTATTGTTAAGCGCATCACAGGCATGGAATTGGCCGAATTTACCCGTAAATATATTTTTGAACCTGCTGGGATGACACATACCCAGTGGCGGGACGATTTTAAACGAATTGTTTTAAACCGGGCCATTGCTTATGACAAGCTGGATACAGGCTACCAAATAGATATGCCCAATGAATATGCCTATGGTAATGGTGGCTTGTTGACCACTGCCGAAGATCTGTTAAAATGGAACGAATATTATTGGGGAGGTAAATTTGGCAACCCTTCTTTGCTATCGCAGCAAATAGCGATTGATCATCTCAACAATGGGGCAGAAAACGTCTACGGGATGGGCCTATTTATACAAAAAAATCGCGGATGGGATTATATTGTTCATGACGGGGCAACAGCGGGTTACCGGTCATTGCTGTTTCATTACCCTCAACTGCATTTGTCGGTTGCTTTTTTAAGCAATGTTTCCAATGCCGACTTTAGTTTGGTTCGACGGGTAGAGAGTCTTTTAGTCCCGGATAATGAAAAACACTCATCACCAAAAACAACACAGGCTAAAACCTACCCCATTTCACCCGATAAGTTAAAGGCATTTACAGGCTGGTACCAAAACCCCAAAACCGGCAGTGGTATGCAGTTGATGCTGAAAAATGACACATTATGCACTGCACGCTTTAAATTCCAGCCTATTGGGCGTAGTTCTTTTAGTGTTAATGGAGAGCAGGCGATATTTAACGATAAAGGTTTTACCCACATCTCAAAAACAAAGGATACTACCGTTTACAAAAAAGTAAAAGCGGCCGAAAGTGGTGAAGCTTATCTTAAAACCTATACCGGTGTATATTATTCATCAGAAACAGAAAGCAAGTATATAGTTGTTATTAAAAACGGCAAACTTACCCTCCATATCGACCCGGTAAACGATGAATCCATTAACCCAACTTATTATGATGGTTTCAAAAGCGCCGAAGGAGGTGCGGATATATTTTTTACCAGGGATGCCCGCGATAAAATCACAGGATTTAAAATATCTGTTAGCCGTGCCAGAAATGTAACGTTTGTTAAAACACCATAATAAAGCCCATCACCGTTTAAGCAATATAAACCTTCTATTTAACCGTGATTGTTTTGTTAAAATGAATATTATCTGATGCGCTGCCAATTTGGATTTCGAATTCGCCTGGCTCAACCACATACTGCATTCTTTCGTTATACAAACCCAATTCTGAAACAGGAACGGTAAGCGTGATCTTTTCGCGTTTGCCTGCCTTGATCAATTGCTTTTTAAAGGCCTTAAGCTGTTTTACCGGTGTAGCCACCGAGCTGAATTTATCCTGCACGTACAGTTGCACCACTTCTTTCCCATCACGGGTGCCTGTATTTTCAACCTCTACTTCCACTTTAATGGTTCCGCCTGCTGCCGAAAAAACAGAATCGGCCAGGGAACAGCTTACATATTTAAAATTGGTATAGCTTAAACCATAGCCAAAGCTCCAGACAGGCTCAGGCTTGTCAAAAATGTAGTGCATGTTAGGTTTTTCGGGGGTACCCGGACCATCAAATGGCTCTTCCCTATCGGTTACATAGTGATTATAGAAGCATGGGGTATTGCCGGTACTTCTCGGGAAAGAAACATTCAGCCTGCCCGAAGGATTTATAGCTCCGGTCAGGATATCGGCCAATGTACGGCCCTGCTGTTCACCGCCATACCATTGAACAAGCACAGCATCGGCATTATCTTTTACCCAGGGCATAGCCAGAGGCTTACCCGATATAAATACCACAATCATGGGCTTTCCCGTAGCTTTTATCGCTTTCAGCAGATCTTCCTGTACTCCGGGTAGTTCCAATGATGAAAGGTCAAATCCTTCGCCCGCAGTAGAATATTTAGGGCTACGGCCCAAAAACGTACTACGTGTACCGATAGCCACGATGGCCAGATCGCTTGCTTCCACAGCTTTCACCGCTTCTGGAATATTGGTTCTGTTCTGGCTCCACCAATCGCAGCCTTCTACATTACGGATAATAGCTTTATTGCCGATAACATCTTTAAGACCCTGCAGCAGGGTTACGCCCTCCTTGGTATCTCTTTGCGTCCAGGAGTAATCGCCAAAAATGGTTTGATTGCTGTTAGGCCCCACCACTGCTATGGATTTGTATTTGGATAGGTTTAAAGGCAAAATATTATTAGTGTTCTTAACCAAAATAGCACTTTCGTCAGCAACCTCTTTAGACATGGCAATATTTGCCGCACTGTGAACAACCTTGCTCACCTTAGCCGGATCGCCGTAGGGATGATCAAACAAACCCAGGGTAAACTTCACCGTTAAAACCCTTCTCACCGCCTGATCAATATATTTCTTATCTAATTTACCGCTGCCTACCATTCTTTCCAGGGTTTCATAAGCGCCATCGACATCCAGGTCAATACCGGCTATTAAAGCCATTTTCGCAGCGTCTTCCTGGGTTTCAACAGCATGATGAAAAGTCTGCAAACGATCAACCGATCCCCAATCAGAGTAGGCATACCCTTTAAAGCCGAGTTCGCCGCGCAATATATCGGTCATATAATAATGCGAGCCTGAAAGCGCCACACCATCATAGGAGCTATAACATGACATTACGGATAGAGGATTGGTTTCTGCTATAACCCTTTTAAAGGGATACATGTACAGGCTCCGTAACTCCCGCTCGCCTCCGCTTACATTAGCACAATTTAAACCGCCCGAAGGACTGCCATGCGCCATAAAATGTTTTGGGGTACAGGTAATAGGGTATTTTTGATAACCGTTAACAAAGGCTACACCCATTTCGGCTATCAGGTACGGATCTTCACCAAAAGTTTCTTCAACCCGTCCCCATCGCAGCTCTCTTGCAATATCCAACACCGGCGAAAGGATCTGGTGGATACCTATGGCGTTGGCTTCGGCTCCGGCAGTTTCGGTCATCCTCCGAATCAGAGCGGGATTGAAAGTACTGCCCTGCGCCAATGCTTGCGGATAAATAGTGCAATTATTTTGTAATATGCCTTCAATACCTTCGGCTGCAGTAAGAATAGGTATACCCAGCCTGGTTTTGGTAAGCATATAGGTTTGCAGTTTCTGATACATATCGGCACATTCAGCTGCTGTCCTGTTCATTTCATGGGTACAACCGTAGCTGTTGCCTTTGAAAATATTCTCGATATCGGCGGCACCACCCGAAGCCCGGTTTTGCAATTGCTGAATCTTTTCCTGCAAAGTCATCCGCGATAGCAGATCCTCCACCCTATCATGAATGGCAGCCTTACTGTTTTTATATAAAGGCGTATCTGTTTTAGGATGTAAAGCGCCAAAAGATGGACCGGCTACTAAAGCTAGTAAAGCGATCAGAGCAAATGTTTTTTTCATCAGAAATTAATTAGAGATATAGATTAAATGAGGATGAATGAACTGTAAAATCGTTTGACAACAATGCCTGAACTATCTATTTTGTAAAGTAATCGCATCATATCAACGGGGTAATTGAGAATATATCAAAAGGCTTTTACAATCGATTGCGAAAATAGTAAAAATATTGAAAACGCAATAGTAAAAGGTTTTATCAAATATAGTTTTCTGTAATCTGTTTACCCTGAAAATGTCAGCCTATGGTAAATGCTGCAAAGAATGGTTAACTGGCTGGTGAAAATTATCATCCATGGTATATATTTGTAGTGTGAAAATAGAAGAAGAGATAAAACAGCAGCATTTCAATGCTCCGCAGCATAGAGCCGGGATGAATATCATCTTTACGGCCAACTGGCTACTCAATGAAATAGCTGTTGCACTAAAGCCTATTGACCTGTCATTACAACAACTGAATGTGTTAACCATTTTGAAAGGTCAGCCGAATCATACTGCAAACGTAAATCTGATCAGGGAGCGTTTAATTGATCGTATGCCCAATGTATCCAGAATGCTGAATAAATTGATGGACAAGGGTTTTATTCAAAAGGACAGGGCGCATTCTGATCAGCGTGTGGTATATATCAAATTAACCCAAGAAGGAGAAAAGGCAGCGGTTAAAGGCCGTGAGCTTTTTTATAAAATTCATTACGGCCTTAATGATAAAGAAGCAGATCTGCTGAACGATCTTTTAGAAAAAATAAGAAAGTAAAAAAATTTAATTATATATAATCCATGGAATATAAATCCATGACTTATAATTTATTTTATATTATCATGAATAACAGAACAATTATATTAAACAGCTGGCCATCAGGGATGCCTGTAGCAAGTGATTTTAAATTGATAACTGAACCTATGCCTCCAATTGGCCCTGGTGAAATATTGTTAAAAACGTTGTATGTATCCGTCGATCCGTACCTGCGGGGCAAAATGTCAGGAACAAAGTCACCACGTTTTGAACTTGATGCTCCCCTATCGTCAATGATCATTGCCGAAGTAGTAGAATCAAGGAACAAAGACTTTAGCAAGGGCGAATATGTGAAACAGTATCTTGATTGGAAGGAATACCAGGTATCCAACGGAGAAGGGTTGATTAAAATAAGTTCAACGCTGGCTTCTTTAAGCACTTACCTGGGTGTTTTAGGAATAACCGGCTTATCAGCCTATTTTGCATTATTGGAGATTGGTAAACCCCAGGCAGGCGAAACACTGGTTGTTTCGGGTGCTGCGGGCGCTGTTGGAAGTATAGCCGGGCAGATAGGTAAGTTAATGGGTTGCCGGGTGATTGGCATTGCCGGTACAGATGAAAAAGTAGAATTATTGAAAACCAAATTTGACTTTGATGATGCTATCAATTATAAAACTTCCCCTGATATGAAAGTGGTCATAGCAAAGGCTTGCCCTAATGGGGTTGATATCTATTTTGATAATGTTGGCGGCCCCGTTTCCGATGCGGTAATTGCCAACATAAATAAATATGGCCGGATACCGGTTTGCGGTTCCATATCAAACTACAATGATACTACAGAACAAATGAGTTCTAGCCTGTTACCACTTGTTGTCTATAAGTTTCTTACCATCCAGGGCTTTTTAATAGCCGATTACGCGCCCAGGTTTCCCGAAGGCATTGCGATACTATCTTCCTGGCTAAAAGAGGAAAAAATAACTTATTCTGAAACTATACTGGATGGTTTTGACCGCCTGCCGGAGGCTTTTATTGGTTTGTTTGAAGGCAGGAACGAGGGCAAAATGATCGTGAAGGTTTAATTGTAACAAAACCTGCTGATTACCATCCAATAAATAAATTATAAATTTCTGCAAATGGGTAAAAAAGAATCATTTTCCATCAGTGGCGGAGCCCTGCTGGGAAAAATAAAAGAACTGGTTCATGAGGGTAATGTGAGCCGGATAACAATTAACGACAAGAGCGGTAAGGAACTCATGAGCTTTCCTTTAAGCGTGGGTTTACTGGGAGTTATACTGGCACCTGTATTTGCTGCTGTGGGAACATTGGCTGCCCTGGTGACCGAGTGTACTATCACCGTAGAAAGGGAGGACGGCGACGATACAGAAAAAGGCGTTGAGCCTGTTAATTAAATATATTAATTCCTGGGCGAACGCTCCTACCGATGGCCCAGCCAGTAGCCCAGGATCAAAGCAATAGCGATCAGCGCCCACCAAATATATTGCCGGGTGCGGTAGCTATTGATTTGTTTTTCAAGACGGGAAATTTCCGACTGGTTAGCCAGTTTTTCGGTTTGCAGGCGCATATTTTGCTGCTGTAATTTAACTAACGTGCCACCAACCTCTACAGGCTTTTGCTGCTCCAACTGGTAACGCCGGCTAAAGCCGCCATCTTTAAGAAACTTCTCGCCTTTTGGCTTCAATATCAGTTTCTCCGGCAGTTCGTAATCGCCATGATTGCCCGACTCCTTGATCAGCCCCTCCCATGTCAATATTTGCACCATGGCAAAAGCGGTAGCTTCGTCCCCGTCAAAAAGTTTGAGCAATTGCGTGCGCGTCAGGCTGTCTGGTATACCAAAAGCTTCCAGCATCGCATCCAACATTTCACACTCATATTCATTCAATTCCGTCATTACCACAAACTTCGCAAAAAATTGCGATTATTTGCGATTCACCTGCATTATCGTTGATAACAACCTCTCCAGGGAAAAGCTAAGACGAACGGATAAAATCAAACTATATAAATATTAAAATCAATGTGCTCTGCCTTGTTCACTTTCGGCACCACCGGTGTCACGCTTATGCGGCACATTAGTCGATTTACCAAAACTGTAGGTAAATGCCAGGGTGGCCACTTGTGTATCTACAAAGTTGTGGTAGGTTGCGGTAGCATCTGCAATGTTGGTAATAGCACCGCTTGGACTAAATGATTTAAAAACATCGCGCATGTTTAACTTGATTGAACCCTTGTTGTTCAATATCTTTTTCTGAACGGCAACATTAACCATACCTGTAGGTATAGAAACAAACTGCCCATAAGTGCCCCCGCTATTATACCAACCGCTTAACTCAGCGCTCCATGTTTTTGACAAGGTGAATTGATTATTGCCATTGGCACTAAAAGTATATTGTGATTGGTGGAGATAACCCGTGTAAAATTGTCCCTGATAAGTATTATTATATTCCTCGGCGTATAAGTTAACCGACCACCATTTGGTAGGCTGAAGATTGCTATTAACCGAAAGATCCCAGGTTTTCTGCTGCCCTATATTACCCGTAGTGCTCACAAATACATTGCCGTTTTTATGAATAGTTTCATTTTGGACATCGGTTGTGTAATTATAGGCAAGCGCTACTGTAAATAAACTCTTGAAACTATAAGCCAGTTTGTAGTTATCCGTAAACTGTGGTTTCAGAAAGGGATTGCCGGAAAAGTAGGTAAACTTGTCTACAAAAAAAGTAAAAGGATTTAAACTTCCATAGCTCGGTCTCCCAATCCTGCGGCCGTACGAAGCAACCAACACGTTATGACCTGCGGTATCCAGATTGTAAGAAAAATAAGTTGTTGGGAACAGATTAGTATAATGTTTAACAAATGATGAATCACCCTTTTGCCCATTCCCTAATTGGTGCCCATCGCCATTGGTGTTCTCTAACCGCAGGCCTGTTTGTAATGAAAACCGGCCAAAGGTTTTATTGAAATTAACATAAGCGGCATTTATATTTTCTTTGTACAAAAACCGGTTGGTATTGTTATAATCAATAGTGCTTACGTTATCAATCACGTTAAAGTAATTGGCAGCGTTATCCGTATTAACATAGCTGCTCTTAACACCGGCCTCCAGTTTTGCCTTGCCTTTCAGTGGATGAGTATAATCGGCTTTTGCAGAGTAAATATTAATGGTAGAAGGCAAATTGTCACTTATAGTCTGTGAATTTGTTAAAGTACCATCGGGCAAGAAAGTATTATTTACAAACAACTGATTACTGCCCGATACATCGTGGATATAGTCCAGATCAAAGGTAAGAGACCTGCCGGTACTATCAAATTTGTGAGTGTAGTTTAGGTTGACACCTTTACTATCGAACTTATTTTTGGAGGTATTAAGTGAATTAACGGTAGAATCCAAGCCACCAATTTTATCATATAGTAAACTGTAAACCGGGCTGCTGTCATGATCGCGGGATATGTTGCCGGTGAGTACCACTCCCCAGGTTGTTTTTGGCGATACAAAATAATCTAAGCCTGCTTTAATATTGGTATTGTTACTGGAGGGTCTGAAGTAGGAAATATCCTTTAAAGAAGAGGTCAGATCGCCGTTCGCATCCAAATAATTCCGGTCTATTTCCAGTCTTCTGAAGGTCTTCTGCTTGTTATAAGCAACATTGGCAAAAATGTTAACCTTGTCTATACGGTAATTAAAGTTGATACTCTCATTTGTACGGCCGTAAAAACCCTGGGCAAAGTTTGCCGATACCACAGCATTAAACCCCCGGGTGGTATTTTTTTTGGTTTTGATGTTGATTACCCCCGCATTTCCTGCGGCATCATATTTAGCCGGAGGATTATCCATCAGCTCTATCTGATCCAATGCTGAGGATGGCAGAGAGCGCAGGTATGTTGCCAGATTCGCGGCCGAAAGGTAGGTAGGTTTATCATCAATCATCACCATTACACCGCTTTTCCCTTTAAAGGTAATATTACCATCGGCATCTACCAGCACACCCGGAGTCTTGGCCAGTACTTCCAAAGCATTGGCACCTGTGTTGGATATCAGCGCCCCAACATTAACTACGGTACGATCAATCTTTTGCTGTACGTATGATTTTTGGGCGGTTACAGTTACTTCATCTAACTTTTTCCCAATTGATGATAATATAAAGGGTGATAGTTTAACCGTTTTTTGACCATTCACCGGCACAGGCTCACTCTTGTAATTTTTATAACCTATATAAGATGTCTTGATGATATAGGTGTTATCTTTTAAGTTTTGAAAGGCGAAACTGCCATCCGTATTAGCCAGTTTTGTACTTAAAACAACCGAATCCTTTGCCGTAAGTAAAATCACGGTTGCCCCATCAAGCGGTTTCCTGGCATCATCCAATACCGCTCCCGAAATGCTACCGCCTTTTGTTTGAGCATCGGCAAAATTGAACAGAAATAATGTAAAGAAGGTTAAAAAAATCAGGGACGGTAATCTCATGCCTACAAGACATCGATTGCATTAAAATCGTTACAGGATTGTTATTATTTTTTTGCACAAACGCCAATGGTAAGGTTATAAAAAAAACACCCCTATCTTAAATCGTTTGGTTAGGTTTTGAACCTTTATTTGTTTAATAAAACAGCCTCTACATATTGTTCTGCAATTTTATTCCAGTTAAATATTTGAGGAGATTTAGTATAAGCATTTTGAGAAAATTCGTTCAATTTCTCTTTGTTTTTACTGATATTGGCTATCGCGGCTGCCACCCCCTGAGGCGTTAGCTCATCCACAACCAGGCCAAATTGTTCTTTTTTTACAATATCGCCCAGATTTGTACCTTTTGACACCAGTACCGGCATACCATAGCACAACGCCTCAATTACTCCCGTAGGCATCCCTTCCCATCTGGAGGTATGAACAAATACATGATGGGTGGCGTATAATTCCTCTTTTTCTGTTTGTTGGTAAACAGGCTCCTTAAGTTTAACTTTTTCTGTTAAATTCAGCTTACTAATAAGCTCCTGTAAATAGTTATATGAGGGTTCGGTAAACCGGGGGCCTATTAATGTTAATTCTACATCGATGTCCCCAATATGGCTCATGCTTTCTATCAGCATATCTAACCCCTTGTGCAGGGGATCTAACCGGCCCAAAAACAACAGTTTTAGTTTTTTGGTGGTGCCGGCATCGGAGTGATTATATATCGATTTTTTGATCCTACCCTCCGGAAATCCATTTAAAAGCGAATAACAGGGTTTTGATGAATAACGCCCAATAAAATTGGCCTCTTGTTTTCCATGAATAAAAAAGTAATTCATTCGCCTTAAAAAGCTCTTTTCAAAAAGCAGCAGGAACAATTTCTTTTTGAGGTAATTTCTCTGAAATGAATAATCATGATAGCCACCCTGCGGCGTTACGCATAATGGAATATTTAAAGATTTGACCACCTTGCTTATACCAATATTTATAGGCGTAAAAACACTATGAAGATTAACACAGATGATGGAATCCCGATCGGCTGTCAATTTATTTCTCAACCCCTCTGATACTTTGAAGCTGAACAAACTATCATTAAAATGAACATAAAAGGGGTAATCATTCCGGTCTATTTCGGTGCTTAAGCCCCACAATTCGCATTTATAACCAAGCTGATTGGTATGGGCGGCAATATTTTCAATCACTGTGTATGCCCCATTAACCCGGTCGGTAGCGAAATTGGCAATAATTACAATCTTTTTATTATCATCCGTTTTTTTGAAAGTTTCGTCGGCCATATATTTACTTATACGCAATTTAATAATGACGAGTTATAAAATAACTTATCCTACATGTATCAAACTTATTTTATTTCAAACCCCATCCAAAATGCAGCATCTGATAAAATCCGGGTCTGCCATTACTGCTTCCCGGGTTATTAATTAGATTGCTTATGTAGCAATTTACTCAGCTCATCCAATTTTAATGCCTGTTCTTTCAGCTGATTCTTTAAATCTTTGTTTATTTGCTCCTGTTCTTGCTCTTTTTTATCCTTTTCTATTAAATACAAGGTCAATTCTTCCACTTTCTTCATCAGCAGCGTATTCATTTTACTCACATCAAGCCCTTTTTTGATCATCTCCTGTTCGGCTGGCACTTCTGGTAGATGCTGGTTCTGGTCTATATACTCCTTTACCTCACTTAATGGACGCAGGCGGTAATCTTTTTTGAAAACATAATCGCCCCATCCGTTCAAATCGATTATTACAGATTTTGAGTGAATAGTACCATTTACATCGAGTTTATTTTGCGGGTTGGTTTGTCCGATACCTACATTGCCGGTATGCAATACTGTAAATACCGGGCTGCCTACATTATTGCTCATAAATATTCCAGTTGTTCCCGCTGCTAAATATCCCGGATTAGCATCGCCGAATTTGATGTTATTGGTAAAATTGGAACTACTGACTGTGATATCCAGCTTTGCCGCCGGGGTAGATGTTCCTAAACTCAGGTTACCCTGTTTAATGCTTCGGGAAGGGTTGGCCCCTGTCCCCCAGGATTGACCATGCCCTGTTGGGTCGCGCTCCACCCATGTGCGGGTGTCGGTCTGCGGGGTCATAAAAGAACCATCTATCGATATACCATCATGTAATCTGGCCGTAGTAAAGTCGCTTCCTGCCGCATTTCTTACCAGCCATATGTTATTCTGAACATTATTTGCTGCCGACCCACCAACTGAGCTCAGTAACAGATTATTTTTGACAACACTGCCCAAAGCTGTAGATTGATAAACGGCCAGTTTTGCTACCGGGTTGTTGGTTCCAATACCCACATTGCCTGTATTGGTATTATAAACGTTGTTAACATTAGTTGTCCATTGAGCATGGGAAAATTGGGCAATACCCAGTATTGCAACAATAGTGAGACTTACTTTTTTCATGGTTTAATCAAGAAGGGTTTAGTTTAATTGGATTAAGGTTTTATAAATGTTTTCATTCGGCTCTCTTTAGCAGATATTTTTCCGCTATTGAAGATTTCAGGAAGATTGGGGTACTTGCATTGTGATAAATTGATCATATACGTCGTTCAGGTCTACCAAATATAATAAAATATCACCTTAACCTAGAGGTTCCTATAATTTTCACGGCCTATTTTTTATCAAATTCTAATATTTTATCAACTATTGTTAATACCTACTTGAATTACATTCAAAACAGATCCCATATCACCTTCTGCCCACAGTTTGCTATAATTTTAGCAATGCCAGAACAGGTGTTTTCTTTAGTAAAGCAGGGCTGCATATCTTATTCTTAAAATACCAATTTTTAGGTATTACTAATGATTGGATTTTAGTATACCTTCAAAAACAAGAAATGAGTGAGGTGAATTTGTCGAAAAGAAATTGCTTTGCGAATGGTAATGGACAACTCCCGCGGGTATGCAAAAAGCAACATAAAATGAAAAAAGTATTATCTATTATAATTATATTGTTGGGAATAAATGTTACAGCATTTGCCCAATCTTTAAAAGAAATGACGAATTATAGCATGTCCATTTTTTTGGCAGGCAAAACTACCATCGCGTTAACCCAGTCGGTAGAAATCGATACGGGCAAAAATAAGGTAGCTGTTTATACGGCCATGATTAACCCGCTCACAAAAAAGAATGATGTTGCAGATACCAGCATAATTGATGCATCTACACTCGCCCCTATTTACCATGCGTCTGTTAACTCCGATCATAACTATGAGCTTCATTTTGGTAACAATGCAATTACCGGCTATTATATTGATAAACGGACCCAAAAAAATACAGCTATAAAGGATCCGGTAAATCTACCCTTAATTGACGGCAGTTCGCTTGACTATATGTTTACTAAACTCCCGCTTTCGGCAGGATTCAAAAAAAATTTCAATGTTTATAATTACAATCCTAACAGCCAGTCCAGTATCTCAAAAGCATCTATTGGTGATGTGGAAAATGACACATATGCGAGTATCCATTATGGCAATCGTAATGTATGGAAAGTTAGCATGACAGCTATTACCCCAAACGGCGAGCAGCGCAAATACATTTATTATCTTGATAAAGATACCCGCAAATTATGGCATTATGATGCTGAAATAGGTGGCAAAATGATTTTCTCAGCCGTTAATAATGAGGATGATTACAACCCGTATCATAGCACATTTGGCAAAAAAGAAACCCTTAAACTCATAACGGAAGGCAAATCTGTAATTTCGGGGCAAGCCTTTGCCCGGGAAAATGATGCAGCTATAAAAGGTATAGCTATTATTAATCTCAATAAAAAGCAGGTGGCGCAAATGGGCACAGCTGTGATATTAATCCCTTATACCGATTTTTTCAAGGAGTGGTATGAACAAAATAAAAAAGCCAGCAAAACAGGAAAATCCGCACCGCTGCCCATGTCAGCAATCCAATGCATTAAAACAACAAAAATATCTGATAATGAAGGGCATTTTGAATTTACCAATCTGATGCCTGGCGACTATCTACTGATAACACAATTTACGATGAAGCATGGCGCTTCTCAAACTGAAGTTACAGGCTACACGGATACTTATATCAATGGAGCATATCAGGGCACTAATACAAATACAACTACACATTACTTTAACGTGCTCATGACAGCCAGTGCCCAAAAAGTGGTAACCATAAAACAAGATGGTGAAACCGCAGTGGTTAAATTAAAGCAAACACAACAGTAAAATCTGTAATGCCTTTTAAAAAGAAAAACATGTATCGAATAATTTTAATCGTCATTTTATTATCGGCTCATTCGTTACTTAGCCACGCTCAAACCGCGCCGGATGTGACGGCATTCGGATTTACGCTGGGTGAAAAATTAACCATACCTGAATGCCCCTGCCAGATTGCTGAATCAAAAACCGTAGGTAATTCCGGAGTTTTTAGCATAAAACACTTTAAAGGGTATCAATATACTCAGGGAAAATTCCAGCCCGTTGCCAGTACTTGTTTTGAGCGTAAAGACATAGATAAATATACGGTTAAAAAAAGCGAGCAATTGAATCCGCTTCCAGCGTTTACCGACGGAGAAATTACCATTCGATTTGCACCATCAGATGCTCCCGCAAAGGAAATGTGCCCTTTGGGAACATTTGATGCAACTGTTGGCGATTCCAAATTGCTTGCCGTTTACTCTGTAATTTACACTGGTGATGCGAACAATATATTTGAAATTCTGAAAAAAAAATATGGGACAAACGTTTCGGTGAAATCTGAAAAAATACAAAATTATTATGGGGCAACGCTGGAATATTATACAGCTGCCTGGGGTTTTACCAATTTATATGTCATATTAATGAGTTCAATGCATAGTTCGCTTTCAGAACAATTCGGTAAATTAATTATTGAACTACCGCCAAAACGAGAAGCACAACCCGAAGCTAAACGAAAATTATAGGAGTAAACCAGTTACTCCCCTTTTTGTCATCCAATTGCCATGATGTTGATCTCTTTAAAATCTTCTGGAGGCTCGATCGTCTTAGCGATATATGAAAACACGAATCCCTGCCATTATCCTTTTATGGCTCATTATTGATATTTACTTTTTTTCGGCAGTTGCAACGCTTACTGCTAATACATCCATATACCTGGTGTATTGGCTATTTGATGCTTTGCTGGCCGGCACCATTATATACAGCGCATTTACCCGGAATACGAAACTCGTATCCTGGCTAATGGCCCTGATGCTGCTATCCTTTGTACCCAAGCTGGTCAGCTCCATTGTATTGGTACTGGAAGATTTTACCCGCCTGTTTCGGGGCTTTCCTCCCCGCAGTTATGGTGTGAGTGAGTTTGTATTAGTAGTGGCGGCCGTGTTTTTCGGGCTGTTGCTATTTGGTATCACGCGCGGACGGCATTATTATAAAGTGCGCCGGGAAACGCTCTTTTTTGATGATTTGCCCGAAAGATTTGACGGTTTTACGATCACCCAGTTATCCGACATCCACTCCGGCAGTTTCAGCGATGCCCGGGGCGTACAGAAAGGTCTCGACCTGGTAAACGCCCAGGGAAGTGACATGATCTTGTTCACTGGCGACCTTGTCAATAACCAGGCCACCGAAATGGATCCCTGGATACCAGCATTTGCCGGGCTTGAGGCACCTTATGGCAAGTATTCAGTATTGGGCAATCACGATTACGGCGATTATATTCGGTGGGAAAATGAAGCCGATCAGCAGGCCAACCTTACCCGCCTGAAAGAGGTACACCAGGAAATCGGGTTCAGGCTATTGCTGAACGAAGCTACCCCTATTCAAAAAGATAATCAGGCCATCGCCCTCATCGGCGTAGAAAACTGGGGCAAAGGCGGTTTTCATAAGTATGGCGACCTTAAAAAAGCAACAGCCAATGTACCTAACGAGGCCTTCAAGATCCTGATGTCGCATGATCCATCGCACTGGGATGCTGTAACGCTTGGTCATCATCAGCCTATTCATCTCACCCTTTCGGGCCATACACATGGAGCGCAGTTCGGCTTTGAGCTGTTCGGTTTTAAATGGAGCCCCATCAAATACATCTATAAACAGTGGGCCGGTCTTTATCAAAAAAGCGGTCTTTACCTTTATGTAAACAGGGGCTTTGGCTTTCTGGGTTTAAAAGGCCGCATAGGTATCTGGCCCGAAATAGCGGTGCTTACCTTAAAACGCAGATCTCTGATTTAACTGGATAAATAGAAAAAGGCCCGCAATTACTTAATTGCGGGCCTTTTTTGTTTGAATTTAACTCAGACGTATTGATAAATAAAAGCATTACTTTTTTTTCACAAAAACTAAGTAACAATATACCGAAAGCCCCGTATAATAAGTTACTTTGCCGGGCTGGAAAGCTTGATATAGGATATCATTTTGGATCCAATACATTTTTTTTCGGCCTCCCCTAAAAATTTAAACATGAAAAAAAAAGATCACCTGATCCGTTTAATAGCCGGTATGTTGGCTATATCATCCTTTGCGATGTGTACTAAAAACAACATTGAAAAACCAATAAGCCCTACTACAGAGGCAGCCTCCTCCAACATAAAAACTCAAGCGATTTCTACCTTTACCTATACAGTTAAGCCTTCCGATTGGATGGTTGACGGCACCAATATACCGGCAGGAGCTACTATATTTATACCCGCAGGAACACGGGGGTCTTTGCTGTTTAAAAACCTTAAAGGAACGGCAGCAGCTCCCATTATTATTACTAATCAAGGCGGTAAAGCAATTCTCACTACATCCGTTACGGCTTCATACGGATTTAAAACACAAAACTGCAGCAATTTTAAAGTAATAGGCACAGGGACTGCTTCAGTTAAAAATGGATTGGTTGTAAACGGTGGAAACATCGGCATGACCATGGATGATCTGAGCTCAGATTTTGAGATTGCCGGGGTTGAAGTTTGTAATAGCGGCTTTGCCGGTATCATGGCAAAAACAGACCCATCCTGCGATGCAGCCACATGGCGTGGTCATTTTACCATGAAAAATGTATTTGTTCATAACAATTACGTTCATAAAACGGGTGGCGAAGGGCTTTATATAGGTAATTCTTTTTATGCCGACGGGGTATCTCTGTCCTGTGGCACGGTTTTACCTCACGATATAGTAAATGCTAAGATATACGCCAACTTTGTTGATTCTACCGGTTCTGAAGGAATCCAGGTTGGCAGCGCTGTTTCGGGATGCGAGATCTACAATAATATGGTTGTAAACCCCGGGATGAGTCCTTTTTCGGCATACCAGGATAATGGCATACAAATAGGCGAAGGAACCGGAGGCAAATGTTATAATAACCTGATCAGTAATGCACCCGGTAACGGCATTATTGTTCTTGGCCTCGGAAACAACCAGGTGTTTAATAACTATATTCTGAATTCAAAGAGTTATGGCATTTTTGCCGATTCCAGATACACGCCTGGCCCCTATTTTCAGTTTGTTAATAATGCCATCATCAATTCTCAATTGGGCGGTATAAAATTAAATTCAGAAACCATACCGATGAACACCGTTATCAATAACGTTATTGTACAATCGGGAGGGACAAGCCTCGCCATCATCAGAAAAAGCACCAGTGTTAAACTCACCGCTTTAAATAATTACATCACTAACGATGTAAGCAATGTGAAATACGTAAATTATAATGCTGGAAATTTCCATTTATTATCGTCATCTCCCCTTATTAAGGCTGGCCAAAACACCACCGCTTATGGTGTAAGTTTTGATTATTTTAGCAATGCACGCCCTCCTCTCAGTGCCTTTGATATAGGCGCTGCTAAATATTGATATTACCCGGCAAAAAGGCCTGCTAATTAATAATTAGCAGGCCTTTTGTATCCATTCTAAATATCTCTCAAAATACTCTGATTTACAGACCATTCACAGAAAAACCCAAAAGGCATTTTCGCTCTAAAATGAGACGATTTAGCTAAACAATGATAAGATCTGTGCAGGCGCTATTGCACAGGAATCTGTATTTTGGTAACACAATTATATAACACCTGATCGCTTTTCGGGTACACAACCTAATATTCTTTAAATATAGATTTATAAGCCGTTCTGATAAAGATTGTTGCTATAGGGTCTGCAGCAGCTTATATCTGGTTATTGATCGTGCATATGCAGGGCATAAAAGATGGCGTTTTTAAATAGTACCATCTCCATAAACCAATTAATAAATATAAACCTGAAAACCTATGAGAAATCAATTTACAAGAGCAGCCTCGCTGTTGACTTATGTCGTATTTATGGCCTTGAGTTTGGCTGCATGTACCAAAAAAGCAACCACATCAGGTCTGCAATCAGACAGTTCAAAAACCTCCCGGGGCAAACACACAGATGCTATTGATCAAATGAGTGGTAATCCTGTCTTACCCGTTCCAACAGCCGATCCTGATATTATTTACGCCAATGGCAAATACTACATTTACACCACCGCCACCGGACCAAACGCCAGCCAGTTTCATGCCTACTCATCAACTGATTTGTTAAACTGGACTGATGAAGGCATTGTTTTAGATCTGGCAAATGTGAGTTGGGCACATACCGACGGATGGGCACCATCTGTATGCGCACGTAATGGTAACTACTATTTTTATTTTACTGCGGCTAAAAAGATAGGTGTGGCAGTAAGTACCAGCCCAACAGGTCCGTTTGTTGATAAAGGAAGCGCCCTGGCAACAGGAGATGGTACCGACCCGATAGATCCGATGGCTTTTATAGATACCGACGGGCAAGCCTACCTGTATTGGGGAAATACCACCATCAATATCCAGCAGCTTAATACCGATATGATATCGCTAACAGGCACCAGGGGGCACAATCAACCATCTAATTATTTTGAGGCCCCGTATATCCTTAAACGGAACGGCACTTATTACCTGATGTACTCTATTAATGATTACCGTAATGATGATTATCATGTAGAATATGCCACTTCATCAAACCCAATGGGTCCATGGACTAACAGGGGGCGTATCACATCGCCCATAAATAACATCAAAGGACCCGGGCATAACGCAGTACTCAGGAAGCCTGGCTGCAGCGATGAATACTTTTTTGTTTACCACAGGCGTACCAGTACCAATGTAGATGAGCGCCAGGTGGCTATTGACAGGCTATTTTTTGATTCGGCAGGTAACATCATGCCCATCAATATCACTACTTCGGGCGTAACGCAATCGCCGGGCACAACGCCTTGTTATGTACCCAACCCTATCCCCGATGGTCAATACGCTATCCGGTCAAAAGTAAATACCACAACTGGAGCAGGCTTATATCTTGATATTGCGGGATGTGCCACCGGTAACGCTGACGTACGAACCTGGACCCGTACCACTTGCGATGGGCAGAAGTGGAACCTCACTTATCTCAATAACGGTTTTTACAAGATCATATCACAATTACCCACACACAAATCACTTGATCTGGATGCCTGTACCATTGATCGGGGTGCAAATATCCAGGTTTGGGATGTTTTTCAAAATGATTGCCAGCAGTGGCGTATTGAATCTTTAGGAGGAGGCTGGTACCGCATTATGGCAAAGGCAGGAAATAATGTACTCGATATTGTTAATGGCGACCCCACACCTGGTGCCGATGTACGCTCATGGACCTGGAACGGTGCCGATCCGCAGTTTTGGAAATTTGAAGCTCCCTGAATTTAAACTAATACCCAAACTGTAATTAATATTATCACCAGCCATTGAGACAACCAGGCCCGCCCATAATGAGCAGGCCTGGTTATTATGTCCGTTCAGGAAATTCAGCGGATGAAAAAGTATTATAGGATGGTCTATTTTTGATGTTTCCAAAACCTGCCCTTACCTTCGGCTATCCACTCTAAAGCCTCATTAATTCTTTTTTGCCGGGTTTCGTCGGTTTTGGCGTCGGTGATCCAAACAATATATTCCTTGCGGAAAGAGTTGGATTTGCTTTCAAAAATCTGGTTTGCCTGGGGATTAGCTACTAATGCTGCCAACAAATAATCGGGTGTTTCCAATACTTTGGGCTTATCAGCTTCTGGTTTTTCTCTTTTTATTTTGATACCATTTTCGTTTAATAACATCGCCTCTTTCAGCATGCTTATAAACTCTTCATCAACAGGCAATTCCTCCATTTTGGTGATCTTGCCTAAAAACCGTTTAACAGGTTTAAGATCTTTATTGGCTTTGAGGCGTTCATCGGTCATCAAATCTGCTTTTAAAAATGAGAATGAGCAGTGACTTTTATAAGCAGCCATCATACACATAAAATCGCCTTTATAATCAAAATGAGGGAAACTCCATTTAACCGCTTCATCTGTATCGGGACAATATTTGTGAATAAGCTGGCGCCAATGTTTAAGAATTGGCTTTGCAAAATCGGCTGCGTTGTCTATGTAGGCATCTATGGCTGGATCGTGTTTCATATCCTCAAAGAAACCTAATCCTGCACCAAAACATTTGGTTAAAAAGTTGGATAAACAGGTTAATTTAATTACTTCTGTTGTTTGCGGAACGCTGAAGGCGGAAAACCTGTTTGTTTTTTAAAGAATTTGCCAAAATTGGCAGGGTCTGAAAAATTAAGCAGATAGGTGATCTCGGCTATTTCAAAATCGGTGTATTGAATAAGCGATTTGGCTTCGGTGGCTAAACGTTCGGTGATAAACGAGAGAGCATTTTTTCCCGAAACCTGTTTAACAGACTGCGATAGATAATTCGCGGTAACCGAAAGCATATCCGCGTATTCCTGTACAGTACGCTTATTAATATAATGGCTATTAACCAGCTGAATAAATTTACGCAACAGGATCTGCTGGGTTGTTGCCGGGCTGATATCTTTTTTCTTTTCCAATGCAAAATCTTCCAGGTAATAGAGCAAGCCCAGCAATTTCACCCTTGCTTCCATATGCTGCGTTTTATCCGACCGCTCATAAGCGGTAAATACAGCTTCAAAATGTGGCGCCAGTTGCTTAAATGTGGCATGGTTAAACTTAAACAAGTTGGTAAATAACACATCAAACAAGGAAAATTGTTGGTGAAAGTCGGGCTTGAAGAATGAAAAACATTCCGGCTTGAAATAAATAATATAGCCTTCCAGCGAATTGTTGTGCGCAAAGCTATATACAAGATTAGGCGAGTGAAAGACGAGATAAGATTCGGGATCATAAATAGTATGATCACCATAGTTAACTTCAATTTTACCAGAATTGAATAGCAGGGCGAAAAAATAAAATGCCCGTTTAAAAGGTGGCCGGTATACCTGTAAATCCTGGTCGAGCTGTTTTAAACGCAAACAGTAAAAGTTAGGATCATCCGTTCGGCCTGGCCATGGAATTGAAGCCAGGAAATCGTTGATCTCTGTGTAATAAGGGAGAGCGATTTTTATTTTTTCCATAAATAATCCCCCAAAAGGATTGATCCTAAAATAGAAAAAGAAAATCTCTCCACCTACTCGTTACAAAAGATTTACTATCATGAACTGCTCCTGTTGCTCTGTTTGATAAATTACCCACAGACAACCTGTTATAATTAAATCTTAAATAATTTAATGTATTTTTAATAATTGTAAAGAGGTATTATGTTTTTGACAGCTCAGCCACATCCAGCTTTGAAACCATTTGTACGGGCCTACTGGTATCTACAATTAACACATAGTGAGCAACTGCTTGAATTACCTATAACCCCTGCTCCTGAAAATTGCCTGTATTTTTATCCAAAGGATAAATTGCAAGCCAATTTCCAAGATCAATCAAAATCTAAATCAGACTTTCCTGATAATATCATAACCGGACAGTTTACCTCTCGTCATAATTTACTGATTCCGAATAATTACCTTATGTTCAAGGTACTACTTCAGCCCGCGGGCTTCTTTCGGCTATTTGGAGTTCCCATGACGCTCTTTACAAATTCGCACGAGGAAGCCAACCTGGTTTTAGGTAATGAAATGACTCAGGTTAACCAACAAATTCAAAATGCTGAAACTTTTGAAAGAATGGTTGAAATAATTGAGGGCTATTTGCTCAAAAAAATAACATCATATAAGGTAGACCGACATCCCATTGATGAAGTTCTGAAACAGCCGAATTTTTATCAATTTTCGCTCGACCAACTGGCATATGATGCGTGTTTAAGTTCACGACAGTTTGAGCGGAAATTTTTGGAACGAACGGGGGTTTCGCCTAAGTTTTATAGCCGTATCGCCCGTTTCAATCAAGCGATGAAACGGAAGGTTGATTTTCCGGGGCAAAGCTGGCTACACGTTGCCTATGATTGTGGCTATTTCGATCATAATCATTTGCTCAGAGATTTTAAGCAGTTTACAAACGAAGTACCTACAGATTTTGATTTTAAAAATGCAATTATCTATTAAAAACATGTCGGATTTTTACTAAGTCTTTCAATCACTGGCGCCTTATGTTTGTGAAAAATATTTAAAAAAGATGATTACACGCATTATTTCTTTGATACTGGTTGTTTATGCTTCCTATTTTTTCGGTCTGTATGTTCAGGGCCTGGTTGCTCCATGGGAATATAACGTTTCCGGAAAAGCTTTTGCCGAATATCATAAAGCAATAGATTTTTATATGAGTAAAAGAATGCCTGTCCTGGTACTTTCTTATATAGGATTTATGATCCTGTTTTTAATTTTTAATAGAAAGGAATGGGGAACTGTAGCTTATTGGCTTATTCCGGTGGCTATAGTTTTACAAGCAATTTCCACTTATATTGCTATAACAAGCAATGTACACATGAACCCCGAAATGAATGCATGGAATCCGGACAACCTTCCTGTAAACTGGCAGGAAATGCGCGATAAATGGTTGTACTATCACAACAGGGGTAGGTTTATTAATATTCCAATCCAGATAATCGTATTTACTTCCTGTTATTTATTTTGGAATAAATAACATAATTACCGGCGCAGCCAACCCGAACTTCACTTCCTCATCGAAGTAAATTAAATAAAGGAAATTCAGTCACCACTTTTAATAAGGATTCTTATCCTAACGAATTTACTGTGCCATTACTTCTCAAAATCCGTGTTACGAGTTTAAAATGGTAAAGAGAGTTATGTGCTATTAAATAAATGCTTATGTACACAGAAAAAGTTAGAACATTCACAAAAAGAGAAATGGAAGTACTTACGTTGATAGGCGAGGGTTTTTCTACCAAGCATATCGCGGAGCTATTATTTATCAGTGTTAATACCGTTGAAACACACAGGCGCCATTTACTCGAAAAAATGGAGGTAAAAAACTCCATGCAGCTGATAAAACATGCTACACATGCTTTGTGGCTCAATGCAAACTGATTTTTAAAACAGGCCCCTGCTAACAGGTAAATAAAAAGCGGCCAATCGTTTAATTGACCGCTTTTCTAATCGTATTATTGATTTATTAAGGATTTGGCTGCATCAGCTTATTGGTCTGGAGCTCCACACCTGATATAGGCCAGATATAATTAGATGCCGTGACCGCTACAGCCGGAGAATTTCCCTGAGCCCCGGATTTGGCAGGGAGCGCCTGACCTGTACGGAAAAGATCTGTCAGCCTGAACCCCTCACCCACTAACTCAATCCGCCGTTCGGTTAGTATTGTATTGACCAAAGCAGCCTGCGAACTGATATCTGCCGGGTTGAAGGTAAAGGCTGCGTCTGAGCGATGTCTTACAGCATACAATAAAGCAGTTGCATTAACCAGATCACCTGTACGCGCGTAAGCTTCGGCTGCATTAAGCAATACCTCACTATATCTTAGCACCGGTACATAATCGGTAAAAGGTGAAGGTGTTTTATATTTGGTCAGATAATTAACCGTTCCTACTTTGGTAATAAAACCCTTACGTGCATCCGTTGAAGCAGTTCCGCTCAATGCGGCATTGGCATAAATACCTGTTGGGTTCAGATAATATTCACCGTTACCCGGCCCCGAGGTAAAGTAATACGCCAGCTGATTTTGCGTACCAGGGGCATCACTCGTGGTAAACGGTAAAAATAATAAAGCTTCGGCCCCGCTATATGAACCGGTAAAAACAGTAGCAATACTGCTTTCCAGTTTACTGGCGCCATTAGGCGATTGGTATGGCGCTGTGGTCGTAATAATTTTGGAAGTCTCTGTTAGCACCTTAGCATAGTTAGCCTGTGCAAGATAAACCCGTGTTTTTAAAGCAATTGCTGTGTTTTTATAGGCTCTGAAAGCGCCGTTAGCCTGGGTTGCGCCCAATTTGGTCTCCGCATCGTCCAGATCTTTTAGTATCTGGGTATATACTTGCGCTACCGTGCTTCTGGCCAGGTCATTTGTTCCGGCACCAGTCAGGTCTGTTTCGGCCAGTAGTCGTAGTGGCAAACCCGGACTTGCCCCACCGTCAAAAACATAGGGTTTGGCATAAGTTTGTACCAAAGCAAAATAAGAAAGCGCTCTTAAAAATTCTGCCTCGCCAATATATTGATTGGCGGTAGCCGCGTCAACTTTAGACAGGTTGGCATTAAGCCCTACCAAAAAAACATTAACCCGGTTAATAGCCGAATAAGCCGCGCTCCATAAATTAACTACCTCGTTGGTATTGGAGTTCACATTCTGGTTCCAGGTATCCAAACCAGTAACACCGTTAGGTTTATTTACTATAAACTCTTCACCCCTTATCTCATTATAAATTACATAGCGGCCGCCATAAAACTGACCGTTTTTGACACCTGCATATAATCCGTTTACCTGGCTTAAAATCCGTGCCGGTGTTTCAAATGCTTTAGAGTCAATGATACTTGTAGTTGGCGATGGTGTTAATAGATCCTTTGTGCAGGAACTGCCCAGTACCATGGTTAATGCCAGCATTGCAGCATTAACGGCATATTTATATTTCTTTATTGTTATCATGATCGTAATAATTAAAATCCTACATTTAAACCAAACGTAAATATCCTGCTGGAAGGCACGGTATTACGGTCGATACCCGGTGCCAGATTGGAATTACCGTTAGCTGAAACTTCAGGGTCTGAGCCTTTGTAGCCGGTAACTACAGCCAGGTTTGTGGCTTGTACATATATCCGTAATGAGGAAATGCCCGCGCCATTAACCAACCGCGACGGGAATTTATATCCCAGTGCCACGTTTTTAAGTTTGGCATAAGCGCCGTTTTGAACATTGGAAGAATTAGGTATGGCCGACCCGTTCGAATAATTATCGCCGTAAACTACTTTAGGAATATCGGTAACCTGACCCGGGGTTGTCCAGCGCCTTAATATACCTGTTTCATTATTCCAGAATCGCTGATCGCGGAGGGTAGCCTGCGTTCCATTATATATTTTATTCCCTCCCGAAAAAGTAATACCAATGTTTAAATCAAAGTTTTTATAAGCAAAGGTGTTATTTAAGCCACCATAATAGGTTGGTATGGATCTGCCTACAATACGGCCATCAAGCGTGCCGTCAATAGCCGGAGCAGCTGTACCGTCGAGATATGTCCATTTAGATGGCGTACCAACCTGGTTATACTGAACTTTCTGGCCAAAACGATTGATAAATATGCGCTGACCGTTAGCCGGGTTTACACCATCCACAGGAACCACAAAAATAGATCCCAGCGTATACCCTACCCGGGTAACGCTTGCGGTTTCCAACCCTGAGGTTACACCGTAAATATCTGAATTACCCTGGGCCAGTGCTGTAACCTTGTTACTGAGCGTACTGATGTTAAAATTGGTAGTCCAGCTGAAGTTGGTTTTAACAATATTTCTTGAAGTGACATTCAATTCAAAGCCACGGTTATACATCGAGCCTACGTTGGCTGCAATGGTATTGCCGGGTATACCCCGTGAAGGTGATTGCGGCGCATTCAGGATAAGGTTATTGATACTGTTATTATAATAATCAAACTCTGCCTGTATACGTCCTTTAAACAAACCAAAACTGAGGCCTACATCTGTTTTTTTACTGGTTTCCCATTTCAGATTAGAATTACCGGCCTGGTTAAAATAAACCGTTGCTGCGCCGCCATACAAACCTGAGTTATACAACGATAAAGAAGCAAAATCGCCAACCCCCACATTACCTACTACACCGTAGCTTCCTTTCAGTTTAAGATCTTCGAAGATCCGCCCCAGCTTTGAATTTTTAAAAAAGCCTTCCTCCGCTATATTCCAACCAATAGAGCCTCCACCAAAATTACCATACTTATTATTGGCCGATAACCCGGAAAAACCATCACGTCTGAAGGTTCCGCTTAGCAGATATTTTTTATCAAAGTCATAATTTGCTGTTCCAAAAAAAGACCTGAAACCGTTTTCGGACTGAAAGTTCCCGGTTGTGGCATCACTTAAAACATTCAGGAAATTTCCCTGGAAATTATTGAAATAGGAATCGCCTAAATTGGTTCGCTGTGTTCCTGTGCCCAGATTGGTGGTGTGATATTCTTCATAACCTGCCAGGGCATTGATGTGATTTTTTCCTAAATCTACAATGTAATTCAACGTATTAGTCCAGTCCCTGCGGTTATACTCCTGAAAAGTATTCAAAGCCAAACCGTTTGAGCTCTGCCCGTCGCCGGCTATTGGGTTTTGAAATGTGGTATTGGCGGTATTGAGCTTGTTGATACTATACTGGGTTTTAAATTTCAACCCGGTAACCAATTGCCATTCGCCATACAGGTTACCTATCACGTTGGTATTGCTAGACGTATACTTGTCCAAATCAAGCAATACCAATGCGTTAGGATAGTTATTAGCAATGGTATTGGCGCCTAAACCCAGGGTTCCGGTACTGGTGATGTTGTAAGAGCCATCGGGATTGCGGGGAGCCACATTTGGGTTTAATACTAAAGGCAAACGGGCCAGTCCACCGGTGTTATATGCCTGTCCCGGTAATGACCCGCTGTTGGGGCCTTTATTGAGCGTGTTGCTGTAACTAAAATTAGTACCTATAGTAATAGCCTTTGACAAATGATGATCCAAATTTCCCCGGAATATCTTTCGTTCAAATGAATTGGTTTTGATAAAGCTTTCCTGGTTGCTGTAACCGGTAGACACAAAATAAGATGTCTTTTCTGTAGCGCCGGAAACGTTCATGTTATGATTATGCGATAAACCGGTCTGATAAACAATCTTGTACCAGTCGGTGTTAATTTCATTACCATTAGCATCCTTTTGAATAGCAAAGCCAGGAGCTAAGCCTGCATTTGCGCGGGCTTCGTTCTTTAACTCTACATATTGATCGGCATTAAGCAGTTTAGGTAAGTTAAATGCCTTATTAATCCCCACCCAGCCATCGTAGTTAACCTGGGTTTTGCCAAGCTTTCCTTTTTTGGTAGTAATTACCACAACGCCATTGGCAGCCCTTGATCCGTATATGGCCGTAGCCGAAGCATCTTTTAAGATATCAACTGATTCTATATCGTTGGGATTAATGTCTCCCAGGGGGTTGTTAGAAGCGCTGTTGCCGGTACTGCCTGTAAATACCGGAACGCCGTCAACAATAATAAGCGGATAGGAACTCAGGGATATGGAGTTGAAACCCCTGATCCTGAACACCGGCGGGTTATTCAACACCCCGTTAGGCTGTATAATGTTCACACCCGCCGCCTGCCCGGCCAAAGCCTGGTCGAAACTTTGAACCGGTTTATTGGCAATTTGTGCCGACGTGACTTTAACTGCAGAACCGGTATAGTCTTTCTTGTTTATTCTGGAATAACCGGATATCACCACTTCAGATAGCTGGCTTGCTGTAGCAGTTAGGGAGATTGTAAGTTTATTTGAGGTTATGGTAACCGTTTGCGGAGTATACCCTATGAAATTAAAGGTTAAGCTTTGTTTTCCGGCGGGTACATTAATGCTAAAATTGCCGTTACCATCTGTTTGGGTACCTATGGTAGTGCCTTTGATAGAAACAGATACACCTGGAAGTGGACCGCCGTCACCGGCATCTGTCACATGGCCTGTTATTTTGCGGGTTTGCGCGTACGCTTGAGTGCATACCAATACAATAACCCATACTAAGTATAGTATTTTTTGATTCATCGTGAAATTGTCGTTAATAGTTAATAATTAATTGTTCAGGGATTTGAGACAACGCTGATCTGATCAGATTTGAATCTTGCGGATGATTATTTCATGGTGTTTAGGGATTACAGGATTAATGGGGATAAGTGAATTAAAGATCTTTAAAAGTGTATTTATGGGATTCGATACAGCCAAAACCGCAATGAGGGTCCTTAAAACAAGACGTGCGGTTGTTACAGACAGCAGGAAATGGCAATTGATATGACAGATAAGACATCATCGTGATAATATAATCAATAAGAACAGCTATAGTTAAAAAATAGAAGCATTTAACACATAACGCTTCATTATAACCGATTAAAAGTTAGTTTTCACAAAAAATGACAATTTATACCTGTACATTTTTTAGTAATTTATAAATTTTATAGAAAATATATAAATTAAGTATAACTTTTTTTATAAAAAACAGCTTTTTCTAATCAAATTTTAATAATTATAATCTATAATGATATATAATTAATTTTTTATTAAAAAAACAGATTTAACCATTTCGTTTTTTTAGCAAATAGCCTTTTAAAAGATATTCTTCTTACACATTCAGAAACATATCTTAAATCTTAGCCTATTTATGACATAAGGACCAGGCTGAGATAGTGAACAGGCAAAAAATGACCAGGAATACGCACCAGGCGAAAGGCCAATAAAATACCCCGGGGGCACCGGGGCATATGGAAGAGTTAAGGATGATTACCCGCAATAACCCAGGGCTCTTTCAGGAAGACTTGGGGAGGGGCGGAAATTACTTCAGGTTCTTAAGCGCCGATAGTGCCTGTTTTAACATTTCCGTTTCGCGCGTAATTAGCTACTATAACACCGCTTGGCGTAACAAGACTTTCTGTTAATTCAAATGCAGCAGGAACCGCCTGGTTGTCAAACAACTTTTTCCCTTTGCCAAGAATCACCGGGTATATTTTGAGCCAGAGCTCGTCCACCAGGTCATGCTTCAATAATAGCTGTGCGAGTTCGCTGCTACCCCAAACTTTGATATCAGAACCTTCTGAATTTTTGAGTTTTTCGATATCTGCCACACTGGTAAGGAATACCGTGTTTTCCCAATCAGACTTTTGCATGGTGTTGGATAGCACATATTTTGTAACATCATTGATGCCTGGCCAATGTTCCGCATGCTTGGGCCAGAAATCGGCAAAAATATCAAATGTTTTTCTGCCCAGAAGAATATCCGTGGCTTCCATCTGTTTTTGCATCACCTTGCCAGAAACCTCATCACCATAGGGAGCAGACCAACCACCGTATTTAAAGCCGCCTGATGTATCTTCCTCCGGTCCGCCCGGTGCCTGCATTACTCCATCTAATGTAATAAATGTTAAAACGATTATCTTTCTCATGTTAGTTTAATTGAAGTTGTTGCTTTTTTGTTTATTTAACGATTCTTATCGAACCATCTTTTCATATGTTTACTTTAAAAAGCCATCCAGATAGCCTAATATGGTTTTCGTCTGCATCATCAGGCTCACATGGCTCTGCGAAGGAACAACAGCCAAATGCGATTTTGGCATTGGTGCCAGATCGGCAGATACGCCACCTCCTAATAACTGATAAGTTTTCATCAGCTCAATCTTATCCAGACCATCATTGTCACCGGATATGATCAGTACAGGCGAAGTAATTTTCGCGATATTACTATCCCCCATATCAAAAGACTGCCCAACAAAAGCAAGCATTTGTTCCATGAATTTTGCCCATTTGGTTTTGTCGGGCGCTACTGCATCATATGCCGCCTTCATAGGACTATTCGCAAACATTTCGGGTTTCATATTTTTAAACGCATTGGCTATTTGAGGCAGCCAACCACTGCTTTTATAAGTAGAAGAAATGATCACTAATTTTTTGACCCGTTTAGGGCTTTGTATAATTAACTGGTAAGCCACGGAGCCGCCCATACTATATCCTACAACATCAGCACTATCAACTTTTAAGTAGTTCATTACTCCATCCACATCACTTGCCAGGGTAGCTAAGTCTAATTTTCTGTCCGAAAATGGTGTGTGCCCATGTCCCTGCATTTCAATGGCAATTACTTTTCTTGTTTTTGATAATTCGGGTATTAACTGGCCCCAGTTACCTTCAATGGTCATAAAAGCACCATGCAGTAAAACGATAGGTCTGCCCTCGCCATATACTTCGTAATAAACTTTAATACCATTAACAGACACATAACCACTGTTGGCAGGTTTACTCTGTTGCCCGTTAGATTGAACCGCAGCAAACATAATGATTGCCATTAGTAGTATTAATTTAAGAGGGTTAGGTGTTTTGAATAAATTTTTCATGACAATATTTAGTTTTGGTTTGAAACTTATTAACAATACAAAGTTGGAATTTACCTCAGGATATAGCACAGTGCAAAAACGACAACTTAGAGGGTAAATTCCGCCAAAACATATTTATCTTTATAAAAAGGAAATTCAACAATGAAAAAAGTGTCTGTTTATGTGCCCGAAAATGCGGCTATTGAAGCTGTAACTCCGGCCTACCGCTTGTTTAAAACAGCCAATGATTTTTTAAAAGCATTTGATAAAAAACCATTATTTGATGTGGAGTATGCAGGCTTAAAAGATTACATAGCTACCAACGACGGAGAATACTCCGTAAAAATAGACCGGCAAATAAAAGACATTAAAGAAACTGATCTGATCATCATACCTGCCGTTTTTGGCGATATTGATGAAGCAATAAAAGCAAATGAGCATGCAATTCCGTGGATAAAAAAAATGCACAGCAATGGCAGTGAAGTTGCCAGTTTATGTAATGGCGCTTTTTTGCTTGGAAAAACCGGCCTGGTAAATGGAAAGAAATGCTCTACACACTGGGCCTATTTTAATCAGTTTAGGGAGATGTATCCCGAAGTAGAAATTGTAGATGGCGCGGTTATTACTGATGAAGGTAAGATTTACTCCAGTGGCGGTGCCAACTCGCTATGGAATCTGCTGCTTTATTTATTAGAAAAATACACCGATAGAAATACCGCTATTTTAGCCGCCAAATATTTTGCAATAGATATTGATCGAAATAATCAGGGCGCTTTTACAATTTTCACCGGACAAAAAGATCACAACGACAAGGAGATTTTGCAAACCCAAAACTACATCGAAAAAAGCTATCAGGATAAGCTAACTATTAATAGCCTGGCAGATAAAGTAGATATTAGCCAAAGGAGCTTTGAAAGAAGGTTTAAGCAAGCTACCAATAACACGCCTGTTGAATATATGCAAAGAGTAAGAGTTGAAGCCGCCAAACGCAGTTTTGAAAGCTCAAGAAAAAACGTATCGGAGGTGATGTTTGATGTTGGTTATAGCGATATGAAAGCATTCCGGGATATATTTAAAAGGGTTACGGGAATTACACCCATCGAATACAGAAACAAGTATAGCAAAGTAGCAGTAGAGAAATAATAGTTTATAACTGACAACCTCAGGGTCACTTTCAGGAGAACCCGAGGGAACGGCAGATTAAAAGTCTCTGTTTTGTCAATTTTTCAGTACCATTAATATCTGTCATCCAACTACAATTTTGCTTCAGATTGCATAGATAGTTTTAGGGTGAATGTGATTTCACATTCGTTTTAAAGCTGAATACTAATGAAATATCTATGCTTGCTAATCCTTATGTTTTCTATCCTGAAGCTTAGGGCACAGGACAATTATGAGATCCAGGTTTATGGTTCTGAAACGGTAGACAAGGGCAAAACAATGTTGGAGTTGCACAGTAACTTTACTTTAAATGGAAGTAAAACTATTACTAATGGTGAGCTCCCAACAAACCATGTAGAACATGAAACCATTGAAATAACCCATGGCTGGACCACCTGGTTCGAAACCGGCTTCTATTTTTTTAATTCCGTAGGTGATGCCGGACGCACGGCCTATGTAGGCTCTCATATCAGACCAAGGGTTGCTGCTCCACAAAGCTGGAACTGGCCCATAGGTGTGAGTATTTCAACTGAATTCGGATTTCAGAAAAGTGCATTTTCCGCCAATACAAGCACATTGGAGGTAAGGCCGATAGTAGATAAAAAATGGAATAAATTATATATTTCCGTTAACCCAACACTAGACAAAAGCTTCAAAGGCCCGGATCAAAACCGGGGATTTATCTTTTCCCCAAATATTAAGGGAAGTTATGACGTAACCAAAGTTGTTGCGCTGGGACTAGAATATTATGGTAGTACCGGTCCATTTTTTCACTATGATGCCTTCAAACAGCAGGACCATCAGTTATTTGCAGCAACAGATTTAAATTTTGACCCTAAATGGGAGTTTAATGGAGGCGTAGGCTACGGCTTTACACAAAACGCAGATAAGGCTATCATTAAAATTATTGTGGGGAGGAAGTTTTAAAAAGACCTGTTTATAATTCCCAAGCAAGCAGATCATTTTGTTAAAAACTGGGTTTACATGGTTTACACTTTTTGCGATCATTATCAATTCAACTAATTGATAATGAATTATTTACACAAATTTCATTATCATATAGTGGGTTTACATGTAAACCCACTTAGAGCAAGTGAAAGCACACGCGGCACGTGTACGCCAGCAGAGATGGAAGCCCACCAGACTTTATCTTCCTTTCGGGAAATAACCTTGAATAGAGGTTAGTACCTGTAGAAATCCCCCAAAAGGATAACCTTTTTCTATGGTGAGCGTAAAAGTTTTATTATTTACATCTCTCAAGATAATTTTAGTAAAATCCGCCAGTCTTTCGGAGCCACTCGCTCTTTCACCCGGCATATCCAAATTACTATAAACGAGTTCTGCGAGATTCATCATTCGTAAATTTTCCGAATTCATCGAAAGAACACGTTTGGTGGTTAACAGGGTCCAGTTTGAAAGGTCGAACCGGCAAACAATCAGCGGTATTTCATCCGTTTCGAGATAATGTAACAACTCTTTATAATCATGCCTATTTTCATCTGTTACAATTTTTGTATAAAGACCTTCGCTTTTACTCGAACCAAATTTCTTTAGTATAATAGGGATTCTTTTTTCGGTAATTCCCATATTTTTTTATATGCTTTATTAGCACATGTCCGCTATCACCTCCACTACTGGCTCATGTGCGCCTTCATTAGTTAATCATTCAATATCGTTAGGGCCACACGCGTGCGCCAGTGGGGACACTCAGGATGGAAAATTTATTCAATAACAACAGCCTCATATTTATCTACAAGATTAGATATAAATCTATTGTATTCTTCCCTCATAGGTAGCTCGAAATCAGTGTATAGCATACGTTTATCAACCAATGCATGCTCATTAGTTTTAGGATTAAATCCCTCTTTTTTTACATCTTTCCAATAAATACCTATTCCTCTTTTTTGCCAGGTAGGAACATTATTGAAGTTGATACCATATTGAAATAACATTTCATTTTTGGCCGAAATGCTCATGCCTTCAATTTTAGCAGTAGCTTCGCTAACAGTAAAATTATCCTGCCTTAAACGCCAATAACAATGTGCATTCAGCGCATTTCTATGTGCATCTTCATTACGCCACCTAAAATAATCCTCTACTAATTTTTTGTTCGGAAGTTCAGAAAGACGAGCGTCAAAGGCTCCTACGTCCCCAAGTAGAGAGGAAAATTTAGCACTGGCTTCCCCTGCAAGAATAGAAATATATTTCCTGCTTTTACGTCCAAAGGTATTTTCCTTGGGATGAAACAACAACGATATTTCGTCACTTTCTGTATAACCATAGATTATGTTAAAACCGCAACTCATGAGATGCTTCACAGTTTCAACCATCAGATCCCGAAATTTTTCATCAAATGGTGCTTCGAACTGATGCACTTCTTTAGTCAGCCTCGTAAAGTTTCGTCCGTCGATTCTGGCTACAATATACATTTCTGGTAAAACGCAGCGGTCTTGTGAGGTTTCATAAACCCTCAGTTTAAGATCCAGATCATCAAATTTCATCAGACCATTCTTTTATAGTGAATGTATTGTTCTCTGCAATTACATAATAAAGTTCATCGAAACCTTCTTCTCTTAATGGCAGGCTTAGTTTTTTAAAAGTTCCTCTTATACCTATCTCCGGTATATTCTCTGCCCCTGAACGTCTGCTATTACGCTCCAATGCATCAGCAAGTTTGGATTGAAAATAATACCCTATCACTTTAAACTTATTTGTTTTTGCAATGGCTATATATTTTGCCCTTTCTTCTTTAGACGGATTAGTATTGTCTATTACAAAAGGATGAAAAGTGTTAATACAGGTTTCAATAAACCTGAGTTCTTTATTTCTCGTGTTTAGTTGGTCTAACGAAATACGAATATGCGTTTTAAAAAAACGCTCTTTAAAAAAAGTGGTTTTTCCTGTTGCCTGAATTCCGCAAAAGATCACTGCTTCCATTTTTTCAAAGGTGCAACTTTACGGACACAAAAAAAGAAGAACTAGTGCTAATTCTTCTTTTTATTTTTCCTGCGGTGAGGGATTAGCCCATACCCGCTGTCATTCTGTCCACTTAGGGTCTCTCGTAGAGGACCCTGAGTTACGGCCCGCTTACAAGCAACCTAAGTGTCCCTCTGCTGAATTATAGCCCCCTTTCCGCTTCATTGATTTTCTCAATTAATGTATTCTCATTTTCCCTGTTCCGTCCCCATGAAACAACGGATGGTCTCTTCTTGGGATCACATATACTATTTATGAAAATACTATCGCGATAAAATAAAATTGTAATTTGCTCTCCCCAGCTTCCAGAAAAAAAACTTGGATTTGTTTTAGCGACATAAGCATTTGTGCCAGTTGAGATAAATTCCCATTTGAGCTTTGCTGCTACTTCGAGAAGCATTTCTTTTAATTGAACAGGATTTAATTTTGTTTTGACAACACAAAACTTCAGTCGTCTTTTTTGAATCCAGTATGCTACGACTGATAAAATTAGTGGGATGAATATGATCCATATTTCTCCTTCTTGAAATGGATTAGGCTTATTTTGAAGGAAATATATTAAATGAAAAAACAACATCATAGATGGCATAAAAAGTAAAAAGCCAACGACTCCAAAGTGCGCCAAATTAGCTCTAAAGCCCTCTAATTGTATCTCACAAGTTTCTATCGACTTATTATAGATATCTTTTGTCATGAAGATAGTGATAAGTATCTCTTACAAGTATAACAAAAAGACTAATCAAAAATAGCCTTATGTCCATTAGCACATGTCCGCCGCCATCACCAACCAACCCCAAACGAAAAGAGCCCGGCGATTGCCAGGCTCTTTTCACATTCAGCGGTGAGGGAGGGATTCGAACCCTCGGTACAGTTTCCCGTACGTCAGTTTAGCAAACTGATCCTTTCGGCCTCTCAGGCACCTCACCGTGTTCTTTTCAATATGTTCCCCGTTTTTCGGGATTGCAAATATAGTAATTCATGTTTCCCGTCAAAAAAAAAGTTATATTTTTAATAATCTATCCGCACATGATAAATACTCATCAGCATCCGCTTAAAAATAGTTTTGATAGTTTCAATATCCTTTAAAGTTATATTACTGTCTTTCAACTGGTTCTGATCCAACTTATACTTCACTATCCTATCCACCAATATACTGATCGACTCTTCATCGGGCTCTTTCAGCGAACGTGAAGCAGCCTCAACCGAGTCGGCCAGCATCAAAACACCCGCTTCTTTGGTGAAAGGAATGGGTCCCGGGTATCGGAAAATGTTCTCGTTGATGAATTTTTCGGGGAAATTTTTTAATGACGACTGGTAAAAATAATCCACCCGGGTATTGCCATGGTGGGTTCGTATAAAATCAATGATCACCTCGGGCAGGTTGGCCTTACGCGCCATTTCAATACCCTTGCTCACGTGCCTGATGATGATCTGGGCACTCTCTTCATACGGCAGCTTATCATGCGGATTAAAACCCGAGCTCTGGTTTTCGATAAAAAACAGCGGGTTTTCCATTTTACCAATATCATGGTACAATGCCCCTGCCCTTACCAGCAAAGCGTTGCCGCCAATGGTATATATGGCGTTCTCGGCCAGGTTTGCCACCTGTAACGAATGCTGGAACGTACCCGGAGCGTTAAAGGCCAGCTCGCGCAGCAATGGCGCGTTGGTATTGGTAAGCTCAATAAGGGTGATATCGGAGGTGATGGCAAATATCTTTTCAAAAATATAAATGAGCGGATAGGCCAGCAGGGTAAGCAGTACGCTCACCACAAAAGGCAGAAAATCCATCCAGTCGATATCCAGGAAAGTGCCTTCACGGATAAAGGTGATACCCAAAAAGGCCACAAAATAGGTAAAAATGATGATGACCGCCGAAATCAGGAACTGCTCGCGCCGGATAAGGTTTTTGATGCTGTAGATGGATACCATACCGGCCGTAATCTCATAATAGGCAAACTCAAAGCTGTTGGGCACAAAAAAGCCCGCAATGAGCACTACCAGCAAATGGATGTTAAGCGCCAAACGCGTATCAAACAAAATACGGATAATGATAGGTACTATACAGTACGGTATATAATACAGGTTGGTGGGAAACTGCAGCTTAATAGCCAATGATAAAGTGGCCAGCATGGCCGTCATCACCAGTAATATTAAACTTACCAGGCGGTTATCGGCATAAATATCCTTACGAAAAAGGTGCAGGAATATCATCAGCAGGGATATCGCTATACCTACCAGGAAAAACTGCCCCAACAGTACCAGTTTGCGGTTACCATTGGTGCGGGCATTATCTTCAAAAGCCTGTTTATATGATTCTAGTTTTTGATAAACATCATCATTAATCACCGATCCCTTGTAAACAATCACCTCCCCTTTCTGCACCATACCCCGGGTGATGGATAAACCATCAATAGCCTCATTAATGAGCCGCGAAGTAAGGTTATTATCATAGCTTAAATTGGTTTGCAGCCTGTTTTGCAGCATATCCAGTAAAAAGGCCTTATCCAGATCGGTATGTTTGCTCAGGATCTTATCGCAATAAGCCAGGGCCTTTTCTTTGGTAAACAGTTCGTTGGTATTTTTGGGAGTGGCTACGTTTTTATTTAAAACGGTGATGGGATAATTTTCGGAATTTACCTGGTATTGGGGGTTCAGCTTTAAAATACCAGTTTCATATATTTCCTGCAACAGATCGGTACCGGTTGAAATAAATTTGGGCTTGAGCCTGTCGTTAATACCGGCATTATGCCATTTAATCTCGATATCACTTTTAAAACCTTCCAGCTGTTGATTTTCGATCGCGGCATCCAGCTGATAAATGGGGGTTATACTTTCCTTGGCTGTTTTCTGGTCGTTTTTAATCTCCTGCTGGGTTTTCAGGATGGCGAAGTTATAGGGTGATATCAGATCCTTCTGGTTCCAGATGCGTCCTTTTTCATATTCATAGCCAAATTTAGCCTGCTTGGGTAAAAAAAACACAATGATGCTTATGCTCAGCAGCATCATTAAAAACTTAACGTTGCGCGAGTATTTACGCAATAAAGCCTTTTGGCGCGAAGTGGATAGTTTTGCCATTTAATTAAATAACCGCTCAAAAATAATATAAGTTTCTGTTATCTATAGTATCAAGTAGCTAGTATCAAGTATCACGACAACTCAAACACGGCATCCGGCATTGCAAAATCTTGATACTTGATACTAACTACTTCATACTAAATTTGCTTTTATCAATTTAATTTTGATATCTTTATGATATCAATTTAAAATCATATTATCATGAAATCTGAAAAAATCATCAACCCGCCATCAGGCTTTTTTGCACTGGTGCTATTCGTGGTATTCATAATTGTTGCTGCTTTTTACCTGGTGTCAATCCCTGCACTCTCGGGTATTCTGTTATTTGTTGGTACAGTGTTTATACTACCTGGTTTAATCATTGTAAACCCCAATGAATCAAAAGTACTCACGCTTTTTGGTCAGTACATTGGTACCGTAAAAAAAGACGGCTATTTTTGGGTGAATCCTTTCACTGCAAAAAAGAAAGTATCATTAAGAGCTTTTAACCTTAACGGGCAGCAGCTCAAGGTAAATGATAGTATAGGTAATCCTATTGAAATTGCCGCCGTGATTGTATGGCAGATCAAGGATACTGCCGCTGCGGTGTTTGCGGTTGAAAATTATATCCAATACGTAAATATCCAGAGCGAGGCGGCGGTACGTCACCTGGCTAACTCCTTCCCTTATGATAACCTGGAAGATGAAAACGCAACCATTACCCTGCGTGGCGGCGCCGAACAAGTAAGCCAGATGCTGGAGCAGGAACTAAACGAACGCCTTGCCCGTGCCGGTATTGAAGTACTGGAAGCCCGCATATCGCACCTGGCCTATGCGCCAGAGATAGCGCACTCTATGCTGCAGGTTCAGCAGGCATCGGCCATTATAGCGGCCCGTAAGCTGATTGTAGAGGGTGCTGTAGGTATGGTAGAGATGGCATTGAACAAACTATCCGAAAAAAATATTGTGGAACTGGACGAAGAACGTAAAGCTGCCATGGTAAGCAACCTGCTGGTGGTATTATGCGGCGACAAAGCTGTTAATCCTGTAGTAAATACCGGAACTTTATATCATTAATAATGGATGAGCTAACAAATTTCGCCACGTTGAGAAGAACAGGAGGGTAATATGGCCGAAAAGAAAGCATTTATATTGCGTGTTAACCCGGATATGCTGAAGGAGTTAGAGACCTGGGCCGCCGAGGAATTCCGGAGCACTAATGGTCAGATCGAATACCTGATGCAACAGGCGTTGCTTGCGCGCAAAAAAAATACAAAGAAGAAAAAGGATTCTTTGGAGTAAGGGTTTGGGGAGCAAAGAGTAAGGACTTTTTGTACCTATGTCTGAACTGGCGAAAAAAGAAATAAAATAATGGAATTCCAGGAAATTGGTAGCGCAATAGATACTTTATACTTAATTAAACAAAGTCTGTTTGATCCCGAATATCTTTTAACAGACCATACCCATAACTTCGGAAAACTTATTTATGATAGCCTGGAGTTGGAAATAGGTATGGCCTGCACAGCAGGTAAGAGCTGGAAATTTGATTATGATTTTGAGCCCTTTGGTAAAAGAGAGGTGTTGATATATGATGATAGCCATAACCTGCTGGGCCATGTTATTAGAGAGTACAGCAATTTATCCGCCCCGCCGGTATTAACTATGGCCGATGGGCTTAAAGCTACATTTGTTGATGTAGCTGCGTTTTCAAATGACCACGAATGGATCTCATCAGAAACAGGCCGCTTAATTCATATAAAAAGCCCGGCATTTTCTTTAACCGATACCATTACCATAATTAGGAAAGACATCCCTGCGGATACCATTGCGTTACTATGTTTTCTTGCAGAGCATATGCTGATATTGAAAAAAAGAAACGCCCGGTATCATTCTTTTTAGTTTTACACGCTGCATTAAAAAACCCCTCCCTGCCTATTCAAGTATCCTAGCTTGAACTGGCGCGGATTAGCATATCCGTAGATCACCTAACTAAAACCAGCGGCATAAATTCAGTTAAAAATTGATGTTAGGTATATATCAGGAAGCCCGATATATACCTAACAATCGGTATCTTTTAATTGAAAAACTATATCTAGCTTTAGGTAATTTATCTAAAACTTCATGACATGAAAAACTTATCTTTAGCACTGGTTCTTACGTTTTTTTCATTACAAGGATTTTCTCAATTTAAGGTCGGCAAAACGCAAGATCAGGTAAAGGCCGACGAGGCAAAAAAAACGCCTGTACTTATCGGCGCTAAGCGCGTAGCATTAACAGTAACATTTGGTCTGTTTCATATAGAGGAGGATAATTCTGAATTTCTGGAGTATCATACAACTACTAATTTTGTTAAAAGACTCGAATTCCCATCCGTTCAGGAAGAATCGGATTTTTACAAATACGTATTAGGTTTGTATGACAGTTTTAAAGACAATGAAGTAACCTTGGGTAAAACTACCATAGTTCCGCTTCGGAATAATCTGCTGGGTGAAAATAGTCTTTTTTTCGAAATCCACCCCGATCCGGACAATAAACGTTATATACTCACTACACTCTCGATAGGCAAAAAAGGATGGGTAAAGCTTTTCGAAAAATCAAGAATTCAAAATTCAAAATGAGGTGATAATTTAACTTAATAGCAAGACCGCCGCCCATTCAAGCGTCCTCCTCTTGAATTTGCGTGAGGATAACAAAGTAAAGGGTAAAGAAAATCCTTGCTCTTTGTTCTCTAAATCCTTACTCCAAAAGTCTCCCTAATATTTCGTATATTTATAATCACCATAGCCCGGGTTTCTTTTCGTGAGAAATCCGGGCTGTTTTGTTAAAGATAAAACAAGGCCAAAAACCGACCGTTTAGTATATAGTTATTTGACAGTCAGTAAATTAATACTTTTTAAAGCTTCAAAAACTGCTCAAAACCGGGCTAAAATTTGTTAAAAAGTGTTAAAATGAGGTTTTTTCAAGCCATTTTTGATCGATTTTCATCCCATTTTGAGCAGAAATTTGTTAAAATTTAAGGTTTAAAAAGTTTTTGAGGTAGATACAGGCTAGCAAAGGTACACCGCCTGCCCACCTGTCAAACGGTATGGAGCAAAAAAATAAAACTAAAAATAATTATCCGGGTTGATTGTAAATTATTATGCATGCATAGCTTTTTCCTTTCATCAAAATAACTAAATTTGCCACACCAATTTAATGAGGGACACATGAAAGAAGTAGTAATAGTGGCTGCCACACGCACGCCTATTGGCAGCTTCGGGGGCAGTTTAGCCGCCTTAAACGCCACACAACTGGGTGCTTTAGCCATCAAATCAGCCATCGAAAAATCGGGCCTCAAACCCGACCAGATACAGGAAGTTTATATGGGCAATGTGCTATCGGCCAATTTAGGCCAGGCACCTGCTACTCAGGCGGCCATATTTGCCGGTCTACCCTATTTACCTGCTACCACAGTAAATAAAGTATGCGCATCGGGCATGAAAGCTATTATGCTGGCTGCGCAAAGCATCGCCATAGGTCAAAATGATATTGTAGTTGCGGGCGGTATGGAAAGCATGAGCAATGTGCCCTATTACCTGGATAAAGCCCGCAATGGCTATCGCCTGGGCAACGGCCAAATCACCGACGGATTGATAAAAGATGGTCTATGGGATGTTTATAATGACTATCACATGGGCTCAGCAGCCGAGTTATGCGCTACCGACTGTCATATTAGTCGCGAAGAGCAGGATGCCTTTGCTATAGAGTCTTACAACCGTGCCCAAAAAGCCCAGGCCGAAGGCAAATTCAAGGACGAAATAACTCCGGTTGAGCTTAAAGATAAAAAAGGCGATACCACTTTATTTGCCGAGGATGAAGAACCCCAAGCCGTAAAATTTGAAAAAATACCTTCCTTAAAACCTGTATTTAAAAAGGATGGTACCGTAACAGCCGCCAACGCGTCTACCTTAAATGATGGTGCTGCTGCCCTGGTACTCATGAGCAAAGAAAAAGCAGACGAGCTGGGTATTAAACCATTAGCCAAAATAGTTGCTCATGCTGATGCGCAGCAAGCCCCGGAATGGTTTACTACTACCCCATCCAAAGCCATCCCACTGGCGTTGCACCGCGCGGGCTTGTCAGCAGATCAGATCGACTTTTTTGAAATCAACGAAGCATTTTCCGTAGTATCGATTGCTAACAACCAACTTTTAAAACTCGATCCAGCTAAGGTAAATGTTAACGGAGGCGCTGTTTCATTAGGTCACCCGCTGGGTGCTTCGGGAGCGCGTATCATAGTTACCTTACTCTCTGTTTTACAGCAAAATAAAGGCAAATACGGCGCCGCCGGAATTTGTAATGGCGGCGGCGGTGCCAGCGCAATGGTTATTGAAAATTTACGTTAAATTAAATAAACTGGCTGCTGAACTACAAGTTACAACGGCTATTAGGATAAATTATTAATTTAGCGGCAACATCATGTTAATTTTTAAATACCCGGTATGGTAGCCAGGCGCTTGTTTCTGTTCGTAATCTCCCTGTTTATTTGCAGCCAGACTTTTGGTCAGCACTCGGACGAGAGCTCACGCATAAAACAATTAAATATTTACCAGGATAGCCTTGCCTCGCTAGGAAAAAAAATAGTGAATGATGAGAATGATCTGGAACGTAAAAACGCAAACTACCAGTTTATTAAAACACTAGTCAGTGCCTTAAAAATCAACAATTCGTTCCTTTTTCCTTTTGATTCGGTTAAAAACATCAGCATCTTGAATTCACCTGATAACCGTTTCCGGATCATGAGCTGGCATGTAATGAACCAGGATGGCAGTTACCGCTTTTACGGCACTATTCAGCTTAATAGTGGTGGCCCGCTTAAAATGTTCCCACTGGAAGATTATTCGCCCCTGCTCAAAAACCCGGAGGATTCGGTGACCGATAATCGCAAATGGTATGGCGCCCAGTATTATAAGATCATCCCGGTTTATGCGCAGAAGCCATATTATGTGTTGCTGGGCTGGAAGGGTAACACCGTAAAATCGACTAAGAAAGTATTGGAGATATTGTCATTTAACAATGGTGATAAGCCTACGTTCGGCATGCCTGTTTTTGATGGCAACGGTAAAAGCCGCAAGCGCGTCATATTTGAATACACCCGGCAGGTATCTATGCTGCTGCGCTATGTATCGGATCAAAATCTGATTGTATTTGATCACCTGGCTCCGCCGGATAAAAAAATGAAGGATCAACCCGAAACATTTGGCCCCGATTTAACCTATGATGGTTATAAGCTAAAGAACGGTCGTTGGGTATATGTAGAAAACCTGGATATGCGTAACATCCCCAGTAATAGCGATGCAGAATACGTGGACCCCAAAAAACAAGCCGCTAAAGACAAGAGTTTGATACATTCCAATTAAAATATTCACCCTGCAAATAATTAATACATCAAAATAATAAACTTATAATTTGTAACACCTTTGGTATAAGACACTGAATTACAAGAATTATACTATTTTTAACAAAATTTAATAATGCAAGAAAGCCCAGCCGCAAAGGCTACCACAAAATCCAGATTCCCCAGGAGCGTTCCATATATTATCGGCAACGAGGCCGCTGAACGTTTCAGCTTCTATGGCATGCGTTCCGTATTGACACTTTTTCTGGTAAACCAGTTTTTTAATCCCAATCATATCGACACCTTAAACGATGTGGCTAACGCTAAAGCCAATAAGCTACATCACCTATTTGTGATGGTGGCCTATGCTTTACCATTTGTAGGCGGCATGATAGCCGACTGGTTTACCGGCAAATACAAACTGATATTATACGTATCGATGATCTATTGTTTAGGGCATTTAATGCTGGCCATGTTCGATGGTGGTCTTGGAGGCTTTGAATTAGGCTTACTTGTGGTTGCAATTGGCGCTGGCGGTATTAAATCATGCGTATCTGCTAATGTGGGCGATCAGTTTGATGCTACCAACCAGGACCTTCTTTCAAAGGTTTACGGCTGGTTCTATTTCAGTATCAATGCCGGCTCAATGATTTCAACCGTTGCTATTCCATGGACTTATGAGCACTTTGGACCCAGATGGGCTTTTGGTATCCCCGGCTTGCTGATGGCGCTGGCTACCATCATATTTTTTTCGGGCCGTAAAAAATACGTAAAAGTTCCTCCACAAGGCGTTAACCGCAATAACCTCGTATTTATAACCTGGTATGCCCTAACGCATTCAAGTCAACGCAAACCGGGGCAATCCCTGCTTGATGTTGCTAAAGGCCCCTATGATCCCGAACGCGTTGAAGGTGTGAAGGCAGTATACCGGGTTATGGCGGTATTCTTTTTTGCACTGGCATTTTGGGCCGTTTGGGATCAATGCTTGTCTGAGTGGACCTTATATGCCGATAGAATGGATCGTGTAATTAACCTGGGTTTTACCTCGTTCACAGTGCTGCCTGGTCAGTTATCAACTGTTAATACGGTGTTCCTTCTTCTATTCATTCCATTTTTCAACTACATAGTATATCCATGGTTTGACAAAATTGGTCTAAAAACAACCCCGCTGAGAAGACTTGGTGTCGGCCTGATTTTAACAGCTTTATCATTCGTGGTAATCGGTTTAATACACACCAATCTGGATCATGGCGGTAAACCTACCATCTGGTGGCAGGTGTTTGCGTTTATGATACTTTCAGCAGCCGAAGTGCTCGTATCTATCACTGGTCTGGAATACGCTTATACACACTCACCAAAATCAATGAAAAGTACCATGACCGGTATCTGGTTTCTGGTTGTATCGTTCGGTAATTTGATTACCGCGCTTGTTAATGGCCTGATAGAAGACGGTGGCTGGTGGACACGTAATCTTAAAGGTGCAAACTATGAATGGTTCTTTGTTATTTTTATTGGTGTATTTATCCTGGTGTTTCTTTTTGTTGCACCACGCTTAAAAGAGCGCAACTATATTACTGATCCTTATATAGATAACCAGGTTATTGCAGATAGTACTAACTTATAAAGTTCAACCATACAATAAAGCAGTTAAGTAACAATATTATTTAACTGCTTTATTTATTTTAAAACCGGGTTTAAATCAATTATTTTTGCCTTTTGTTTACCTGATATTTTTTAAGTGCCGGATAGCATTGTTATAATACCCACCTATAATGAGAAGGAAAATATTGAGCGGATGATTCGCAAAGTATTTTCGCTACCTCATGATTTTCATTTACTCATCATTGATGATGGATCGCCTGATGGCACCAACCTCATCGTTAAAGAATTGATGAACGCTTACCCGGAACGCCTTTTCATAGAAGAGCGAGCGGGTAAACAAGGCCTGGGCACAGCCTATATACATGGCTTTAAATGGGCCATTGCACGTCATTACGATTATATTTTTGAAATGGATGCCGATTTTTCGCATAATCCCGAAGATCTGCTCAAACTTCGCCAGGCTTGTATTGATGGTGCTGATGCCGCCATTGGTTCACGGTACAGTAATGGAGTAAACGTGGTAAACTGGCCCATGAGCCGCGTACTGATGAGCTATTTTGCATCGGTATATGTAAGATTTATCACAGGTATTGACGTGCGCGACTCTACAGCCGGTTTTATGTGTTATAAACGTAAAGTGCTCGAAACAGTACGCCTTGATAAGATCAAATTTGTAGGCTATGCCTTCCAGATAGAGATGAAATACACCAGTATTAAACACGGATTTAAGCTGGTAGAAGTACCCATCATCTTTACCGATAGAACAGCGGGCACTTCCAAAATGTCGACAGGTATATTCAAAGAAGCGTTTTTTGGGGTGATCCAAATGAAGATCAACAGTATTTTCAGGAAGTATCCTGAAGGATAGATGTGAGATATTAGATGTGAGATCTGAGACAAAATGATAATTGCCGGCACATCTCCTTTTGGATATAGACGAAAGATGAACTATTGATTTTGAGATTTTTGTAAAAAATCTGTCTCATATCTCAAATCTCACATCTCATATCTAATTAAAAATACTAATTTCGTTGGCAATGAACGAGCATCTTGACCCCGGAGCAGAAAGATTAACCAATACCGAGCGTGATATTGAGCGGGTATTGCGTCCGCAGCAATTTGAGGATTTTACCGGTCAGCATAAAATATTAGCCAACTTAAAAGTTTTTGTACAAGCAGCCCGCCAGCGTGGTGAGGCACTTGACCATGTATTGTTACATGGCCCTCCGGGATTGGGTAAAACCACCCTATCACACATCATCGCCAATGAGATGAGCGTGGGCATCAAGATCACCTCGGGCCCGGTTTTGGACAAACCCGGTGACCTGGCCGGACTACTTACCAATCTGGAAACCGGCGACATCCTGTTTATTGATGAGATACACCGTTTAAGTCCGCTGGTGGAGGAGTATCTATACTCGGCCATGGAAGATTTCAAGATAGATATTATGCTGGAGAGTGGCCCAAATGCCCGTTCCGTGCAGATATCGCTTAACCCGTTTACCCTGGTGGGTGCCACTACCCGTTCAGGCTTGCTTACGGCGCCACTACGGGCCAGGTTTGGCATTAATTCGCGTCTGGAGTACTATGATGCCAAACTGCTTACTACCATCGTACTACGCTCGGCATCTATATTAAAAACCCCCATTACGGATGAAGGTGCTTATGAAATTGCCCGCCGCAGCCGCGGTACCCCTCGTATTGCCAATGCTTTGCTCCGCAGAACACGCGATTTTGCCCAGATTAAAGGAACCGGCAACATTGATACCGACATAGCTCAATACGCCCTGAATGCACTCAATGTGGATGAACACGGTTTGGATGAGATGGATAATAAGATATTGGTTACCATTATTGATAAGTTTAAAGGAGGCCCGGTAGGTTTAAAAACTATTGCTACCGCGGTTGGCGAAGATGAAGGTACTATTGAGGAAGTATACGAACCCTTTTTGATACAGGAGGGCTTTTTGATGCGCACCGCCCGCGGGCGCGAGGCTACAGAAAGCGCTTATAAACATTTAGGTAAAATAAAACTAGGTGGCAATCCATCCTTATTTTAGCAAACCAACAAATCTACCATAATAAACCATGAGAACACCAACCAAACAAAGTTTCGGGTTTTATTGCAAAATGCTTTTAGCTATTGCTGCTATTTTCACGATCTATCAGGTTAATACACAGGCACAAACTACCCAGGCTGATTCCCTTGCTAAAATTCAGGCAGATAGTTTGACTGCCCGTCGCCTGGCTACCGGTACCAAGGTAGGTATTGCCGGGTTAAACCATGATCATATACATCTGATATTGAACGAGTACCGCCACGGAAACGTGAATATTGTGGGCATAGCCGAGCCCGATAAAAAGCTGTGGCAAAAATTTGGTAAAATATATAACCTGCCCGATTCCCTATTTTTTGAGGATCTGAAAACTATGTGCCTTAAACGCAAACCCACCATTGTACTGGGTTATAATGCAGTAGGAAAACATATTGATATTGTGGAGACCTGCGCCCCCCTGGGTATATCCGTAATGGTCGAAAAACCTTTGGCAGCCACGCTCGATCAGGCTAAACGCATGGAGTTTTTGGCGCTTAAATACTATATTAACCTGCTAACCAATTACGAAACCACCTGGTACTCGTCGGTACAAAGCGCCTACAATACAGTAAAAACTGATAGCATTGGCGTTATCCGCAAAATGGTTTTTCATGATGGCCATCAAGGCCCACGGGAAATTGGCTGCAGTGAGGATTTTTTAAGCTGGCTTACAGACCCCGAGTTGAACGGAGCCGGAGCCTTAAATGATTTTGGTTGCTACGGTGCCGATATGATGACCTGGCTGATGCAAGGCCAACGCCCTATCGCGGTAACGGCTATTGCCCGCCATTACAAACCATCGGTATATCCTAAGGTAGAGGACGATGCTACTATCATAGTAGAATATCCTAACGCTACCGGGATGATCGAGGCATCGTGGAACTGGCCTTTCAGCATCAAGGATATGGAAATATTCGGGGCCAAGGGCTATATCCATACTTTTGATCAGGATAAGGTCCAGATACGTATTAACAATGACGTAAAAGAGTTTAAAGCGCCACCGCTTCCGGTGATAGAAAGCGCCCCTGTACCCTATTTTACCGCGGCTCTTAAAAACCCAATCAAAGTACGTAATGACCGGTCATCCCTAAAATACAACATGATCGTAATGCAGATATTGGATGCTGCCAAAAGATCCATTAAAGAAGGTAAAAGGATAGTTTTATAACTTCAGGTTGAATATTTGTTAATATAATTGTAAACCTGCACATTTATAATATTAATTTCGCCGTTAATAATTCATCTATAATCATTGCTATCTTATGTTAAAAAAAGCTTTTGTGTGGTTAACTGTTTGTGCATTAGGCGCAATGTCCTGCCAATCTAAACCTACTGATAAAACAACTGCCGCTGCTGATAAAAATGCGGAAACTCCTGCCGCAACACCCGGCGGTAAAATTGATAATGCCGCTATTATGGCGCGTAAACAGGTACCTGTAGTTTGCTATCACCAGATACGTGACTGGAAAGCTACCGATTCAAAAAATGCCAAAGATTACATTATACAAATAGCCGCTTTTAAAGATCATATCAAAATGCTGGCCGATAGTGGTTATCATACCATTCTGCCCGATCAATTATACGCTTATCTGACAACGGGAGCTCCATTGCCCAAAAAGCCTATTATGCTAACATTTGATGATACCGATCTTGATCAGTTCACCATTGCTAACCCCACACTTAAAAAATACGGCTTTAAAGCTGTTTACTTTGTGATGACCGTATCTATAGGCCGCCCGCATTATATGACCGCCGATATGGTTAAAAAACTATCAGACGAAGGTAATGTGATTGGTTCTCATACCTGGGATCATCACCGGGTTGATAAATATTCGCATAATTCTGAGTTAAAGATCATCGGCAAAAATGGTAAAATAACCACCCGCCCGGTTGATGACTGGGTTACCCAAATAGACAAACCAACCAAAAAACTGGAAGAAATTACCGGTAAAAAGATAGACTATTTCGCCTATCCGTTTGGTATCTGGAAAAAGCCTGTATTACCAGAATTCCAAAAAAGAGGTTTCAAAATCGCTTTCCAATTGGCTGATAAACGCGATCCGGATTATCCGTTGATGACCGTTAGAAGGATATTAGATAGTGGTTACTGGAGCACCAAAACATTTGGTAACAGCGTAAGGAATAGCTTTTAACCCTCCTGCCCCCTAAAGGGTGAGTTTATTGATCAAACCTTATCTACATGTTAAAACCTCTGTTTTTGCTGCTTGCTTCAGGTATTATAGCATGCCAGTCAAATTCAACACATAAAGCCGTTGCCATCACACAACCGGCAACAAATCCAGCAGTATCAACAAGCACATCGCCTGTTGATACTGCTGTTATCATGAAGCGGAAACAGATACCGGTTTTGTGCTATCACCAGATACGTGACTGGCGTTCAACAGATTCCAAAAGCGCCAAGGATGATATTGTACAAATAGCAGCATTTAAGGAGCATATTAAAATGCTGGCAGATCAGGGATACCACAGTATCCTGCCCGATCAGTTATATGACTACCTTACTACGGGCGCTCCGCTGCCGTCAAAACCCATCATGTTTACTTTTGATGATACTGATCTGGATCAGTTTACCATTGCAGCTTCGGAGTTAAAAAAGTACAATTTCAAAGCTGTTTATTTCATCATGACGGTATCTATCGGCCGGCCGCATTATATGAACAAAGCACAGATCAAACAACTATCCGACGAAGGCAATATTATAGGCAGCCATACCTGGGATCATCACCCATTTACCAAACTTAGCGGCAAGGATTGGGAAATTCAATTAGATAAACCCACTAAAAAACTGGAAGAAATAACAGGTAAATCTGTTCAATATTTTGCGTATCCTTTTGGTTTATGGAATAAAGAAGGGTTGCCGGAATTACATAAAAGAGGTTTCAAGGCAGCTTTTCAGTTATCTACCAAACGTTACCCTGCCGATCCGCTCATGACCATCAGAAGAATCATCGACAGCGGGCATTGGAACGCAAAAAATTTATTAAGTAATATTCAGCGAGATTTTTAACCTACTTTCCGGTAACCCATTTTACAGCCTCATCCAGCTGCTCTAGTGGATAACCTTTATACTGGCCCGGAATAATATATTTAAACAGGTGACTAAATTCCCGCACACCTTTTTGGTCGGTTACAATAGCCAGTTTGTGCCATCGCAGAAAATACTTTAGACCAATTTCGATGTTTCCGCACCAGGCCCCTGCCGTAAAGTTTTGAATATTAGTTTCTAAAACTAATAAAAAATTGATCCTCCCTGTTTTTTTTACCTGCTCCTGAAGCAACGGCAAAAGGGCTTTCTCATAATCGTTAATGGTTACCTCACCAACTGCATGCATACCTAACACATGTGTAGGCAAATAATTCATGTGTTCAAGCATCTTCAAATATTTAAAGCAATAGTTACAAATACCACACCAATAATTAAAAACATACTATTTTTATTAAAATATTATGGCTAAAAGCTTTTTTATTAATAACAGATTACTAAACAGCCCTGATCTATGAATTTTTATTTTGTACTATCTTTGCATCAATGGTGCAAAACAGGACAACATATAGCCAATTGATCAAAAACGAGGCTCAGAAGCTTGGTTTCCTGTTTTGTGGTATCTCTAAAGCCGATTTTTTGGAAGATGAAGCCCCCCGACTGGAGTGGTGGCTAAAAAAGAACATGCATGGCGAAATGCAATACATGGAAAATCATTTTGATAAACGGCTTGATCCGCGCTTACTGGTTGATGGCGCCAAATCGGTTATATCATTAGGTATTAATTACTATACTAATGATAAACAGAACGATCCTAACGCCCCTAAAATATCAAAATATGCCTACGGAGTTGATTATCATACCATCATAAAAGATAAATTAAGACAGCTTTTACAGATCATTAACGAAAAAATAGGCGAAGTTGGAGGTCGTGTATTTGTTGATTCGGCACCAGTTTTAGACAAGGCATGGGCAAAAAAGGCAGGTATGGGTTGGATAGGTAAAAATTCCAACCTGCTAAATAAGAAAGCAGGCTCCTTCTTTTTTCTGGCTGAATTGATTATTGATCTGGAACTGGAGTACGATATAGCCTCTACGGTAGATCATTGCGGCACCTGTACCAATTGTATTGATGCCTGCCCTACTGATGCCATTGTTGGCCCATACGTGGTTGATGGCAGTCGTTGTATCTCCTACCTTACTATTGAGCTCAAAAATGAAATTCCCGCAGAGTTCAAGGGCAAGATGGATAACTGGATGTTTGGATGTGATATTTGCCAGGATGTATGTCCCTGGAACCGGTTCTCGATACTGAACAACGAGCCGGGCTTTGAACCACACCCCGAACTGCTTCATCTAAAAGCGGATGACTGGCAGGAAATAACACAGGATGTTTTTCAAAAAGTATTTAAAAACTCTGCCGTAAAACGCACCAAATTCAGCGGTCTTAAACGAAATATTGAGTTTTTGAAAGAGATATGAGATACAAAAAAAGGAACAGCAAGCTATTCCTTTTTTTGTATCTATGCTTTTTTAATATTCTTCATATGAGATTTTTCAAACAGTCTCAAATCTCATATCTAACATCTAAAATCCAATCTATCCCTTTTTAAACTTCAAGGCTAACTGTTGCAACATATCGTTATCAACAGGTTTCGCAGGTTCTTCCTTCTTTTTAAACGGTTTGGGCGGATATTGTGTCCGGGTATGATCGGGTTTGGTGAATTCTTTCTTGGGGTACTCTGCTTTTGGAGCATCTTTGGGGCTTTGTTGTTCTGGCTTGGGTTGCGTAGCTGCTTTAGCCTGACGCTCAGCTGCTTTTTTACTATTCCAACGGGTGTATATTTCTTCCAGTTTACGTTTGGTATACAACGGAAAATCACCCTGCATCATCCAGGAGTAGTAGCTTGGTTCTACATTAAATACATCCTCAACACGCTTGCCTTTATGTTTACCAAAGTTGATTAGTTCTTCGCCTTGTTCGTTAAAAACCATACGACCGGCAAAATCAACCGGTTTACTCAAATTGGTAAAGTTATGCAGTGCCTCTACATCACCCACGACAGGGATGCTGATATTTCCTTTTTTATCTTCCCACTGTACATTTTCGTAACGCTCTATTTGTGCCAATAATACCTCCATGGTGGCACGGGTATCTGCTTCGGCAGAATGAGCATTTTCAATAGTTTTATGACAGTAAAACTGATAAGCTGCTTTCAATGTACGCTGCTCCATCTGGTGAAATATATTTTGTACATCCACAAAATGACGTTCGTCCAGGTTAAATGATACACCTGCGCGCAAAAACTCTTCCATCAGCATAGGTATATCAAACTTATTAGAATTGTAACCGGCTAAATCGCTTTCGCCAATAAATTCTGCTACCGCCTGCCCTATCTCTTTAAACAGCAATTCATTCTTGATATGCTCATCATAGATACCATGCACTAAAGATGATTCCAAAGGAATAGGCATACCCGGATTAACACGCCAGGTTTTTACCTCCTCACTACCATCCGGATTTAGTTTTATTACAGAAATTTCAACTATCCTATCGGAACCAAGATTGGTGCCGGTTGTTTCGAGGTCGAAAAAAGCAAGGGGGCGTTTTAAATTTAATTTCATTTTAAAAGTATCAATAGTAGATGGTACAAAGGTCGCAAATGTCCTAAAAAGAATCAGCAGAATAAATTTTTTAATTTATTTAATATAAACGTTTTATTTTTAATTTAATACCTTCCTATTTTATCACAATATTACATGAAGAAACTTTTACTTATTTCTCTTTTATCTATTGGTTTACAACATCTTGCAACCGCACAAGACTTTAAAGAAGGTTTTGTGCAGGAGGAGGTGGATATGAAAAGGTATGATAAAGATACTACTGCCCACGCCGTATTTTTAAATGAATTTGGTAATTCGAGGATGGATGTAACTGCCGATGATCGTGTCGGGCTCATTTATAACTACCATGCTAAAATAAAAATATTCGATAATAAAGGTTTTTCCAGCGGTACTATCGAAATACCTGTACATAATAGCGACAATGTAACCGAGGAGGTTACCGACATAAGTGGCACCACTTACTATAAGGATGATAACGGCCTGATGCAAAAAATAGATCTGGACCACAAAAAGCTATTCAAGGTGAAAGATTACAAATATCAAAGCACAGTTAAATTTGCGCTGCCAGGTCTGCGCCCGGGCTGTGTTATTGAGTTCAGGTACAGGCTCACCTCCCCTTTTTGGGACAACTTTCGTAAATGGGAGTTTCAGGACGATATACCCAAGATCTATTCCCAATACGAGGTTCATATACCAGGCTTCTGGACGTTTAACGCCACATTAAGAGGACCTTACAAACTCACAAAAAACTCCTCCGAACTGGAGCGGGAATGCTTTACTTCCCATGGATCAAAAAGCGATTGCTCGCACCTGGTTTATGGCATGAAAGATATCCCTGCCTTTGTGGAAGAAGACTATATGACCTCCCCAAAGAACTTTTTATCAGCCATATATTTTGAGCTTGTGGAATGGACTAACCCCTACACCGGTGCTAAAACCCTTGAAACCAAGGAGTGGAAAGATATAGACCGACAGCTTAAAATTGAGGAGGGGTTTGGGTCGCAATTGAAGCGAAAGGATCTGATGAAAGAACGCATGACACCAGTTATAGCAGGTAAAACCACTGAAATGGATAAAGCAAAAGCCATTTATGCTTACCTGCAAAAGTGGTATAAATGGAATGATTATATTGGTATATCGAGCTCCGATGGTATTAAACGCGCCATGGACGCCCACACCGGTAGCATTGCCGATATCAATCTTACTTTAATTACCGCGTTAAATGCGGCAGGTATTAACACCGAAGCTGTATTGCTATCAACACGTGATCACGGCAACATTAATACGCTGTATCCGGTGATCAGCGATTTCAATTATGTAGTGGCCAAAACAAACATTGATGGAAAACCCTATTATCTGGACGCAAGCGATCCTTTGTTACCATTTGGCTTGCTCCCGCTTAAATGCCTGAATGATAAAGGCCGTGTTATAAGTTTGGATAAACCCTCCTATTGGGTTGAGCTAAGTACCTTACAAAAAACCAGTGAAACCCACTCGTTTGATCTTACCTTGCTTGATAACGGAAAGATCAAAGGCACCATTACCAATTATTATAACGGCTACGATGCTTATCTGAAACGCAAAGCGATTAAAAAATTCAACTCCGTTGATGAATATGTTGAGGACCTTGACGGGAAGCTACCCAAAATAAAGATATTAAAATCAGACATCAGCAACCTGGATAGCCTTAACCAACCCCTGGGCGAAATATTTGAAGTTGAAATAGATGCCTATGATAATATGAACAAGGCCCGCCTGGTATTTAATCCCTTCTTTTGGGAAAAAAGAACCACTAACCCCTTTAAATTGGCCGAACGCGACTACCCGGTTGACTGGGGCATGGCGAGCGACAACAGGCTTGTATTAACCATGCACCTGCCTGCGCAATACACCATTGAAACCCCGCCCCAGGTAGTGGCTTTTGCTTTACCTAATAACGGAGGTATGTTTGTTACCAATTTTGACAGCCACGATAACGAGTTTTCTTTTTCAAACATGACCCGGTTTACCAAAGCTATTTATACCCCAGAAGAATATCCTTATCTTAAAGAATTATATAACAAGATCGTCCTGACAGAAAAAACGGATATGGTCTTCAAGAAAAAATAATGAAATATTGTTTATTACTGTTTTTTTTATCCATCATCAGCCTCAGTACCAGTGCACAGGAAAACTATGATGTATCCCTTATCTCCAAGGACCTGCTGCCTTATGCCAGCGCTGTAGTACGCAATAAGGAAGTAAGTGTTGAAGTGAAAGACTATGACAATACGCTTTATCATATTAAAACCGCAATTACCATTTTAAACAAAAACGGTAATAATATAGCAGATATAGTGGTTTGGCATAATAAAAGCCGTGTGATAAAAAGCATTAAGGGCGTAGTTTACAATCAATTTGGCAAACCGGTTAATAAGTTTTCAGAAAGCGACTTTGAGGATGTGAGCGCACAGGATGGTTTTTCCTTATTTCAGGACTTAAAGGTAAAACATTACAATCCTGCGGTAACTGATTATCCTTATACCATTGTTTATGAATACGAGGTAAAATCAAAACAGTCACTCAATTTCGACGACTGGGACCCTAACTCCACTACCGGGCAAGCCGTTGAAAAAAGTTCGTACATCTTTAGCTGTAAACCCGATTTTAACATTCGTTACAAAGAGATCAACATGCCTGCTAAAGTAGTTATCGGCACCAATAAAGATGGCTATAAAACTTATACCTGGCAGGTTACTAACATGAAAGCCGTTAAGGATGAACCCTATAGCCCTAATGAAGATAAATACCTAAGCAGCGTTAAAATAGCACCCGAAAAATTCAGTTATGAAGGCGTTACTGGATCATTCAGCAATTGGAAAGAGATGGGAAAATGGATATACGATAAGCTATTAGTTAGCCGCACGCAGATACCAGCCGCTACGGCATCTTACATGAAACAACTAACAGATAGCATCATAAGTCCCAAATTAAAAGCCAAAAAGATATATGAATACATGCAGGGTAAAACCCACTATATAAGTGTGCAGGTAGGTATTGGGGGATATCAGCCATTTTTAGCTGCCGATGTAGATCAGCAAAATTATGGCGATTGCAAAGCATTGGTAAACTATACTCAGGCCCTGCTTAAAACGGTAAATATTGATTCTTACTATTGTATTGTGGAGGCTGGTAGCCGTAAACAGAGTCCATTAAATGATTTTGCCAGCATGAATCAATTTGATCATGCTATTTTATGCCTGCTCTTTAAAAATGATACTACTTTTTTAGAATGTACCAGTCAGAAAATACCATTCGGTTTTTTGAGTGATTTTACAGACGACCGCACCGTATTAGCCTGCACGCCCGAAGGCGGCAAATTGCTGCACACACCCAAATATACCGCATCTAATAACCTGCAGCAGCGCAAAGCCACCTTTGTTTTAGATGCACAGGGCAATTTATCGGGCCAAATGCAAACTATTTTTAAGGGTACTCAATATGATAACCGTGAAGGAATAATTGAAGAGGCACCTAAAGAGCGGATAAAAAACCTGCAGAAGGAGTACGCCATCAACAATATGGATATTGAAAAGGTTGATTTTAAACAAGATAAAAGTCTGCATCCCATAACTTCCGAAAGTATTAAATTCAATGCCGGAGAATATGGGTCTGTAAATGACGGAAAAATAATTTTCCTGGCCAATGCTACTAACAGAAGCCACAATGTTCCGCGCGAAATACGTAACCGACGCCAGGAAGTGTATATTAACCGGGGTTATACCGACGAGGATGAGATTGTTTATACGCTACCGGCAGGCTATCATGTTGATTTGCGCCCTACGGATGTCTCCATTAATAAACCATTCGGCAAATTTTCGGCAACCATTATGGTAAAAGGAAATGAACTTGTTTACAAACGTCATGTACAACTGCTCGACGGAACTTACAATAAGGATATTTATCAGGATCTGATTGATTTTTTTCAGGCTATTGTAGAAAGCGACGACAACAATATCACCCTGTCTAAAGGTAACTAAATATCACAATGCCAAGTATAATGCCAATGATCATGACCAGGTAAAGTAATATCTCGTTTCCAGCAAAACGCTTATATTTAGTCCAGAAGGAGTAATTCTCTTTTTGATCTGACATAATATAGCAAAATTACCAATTAAATTAAAATTACCGGAGACAGATATGGTAAATGAAGATGAAATAAAAAAGGAATTTCAACTGGAGCGGGTTATCCTTTTTAGTGATGCCGTATTCGCTATCATCATCACCATTATGGTATTGGAGATAAAACTCCCCGAAGGTCTGCACCATGCAAACGCTCAACAAATAAACGATGCTTTTAAAGAGCTTGTACCTAAATTTTTAGGATACGCTTTTAGTTTTGCTTTAATCGGTAATTATTGGTACAGGCACTTACAGCTATTCAGTTTTCTGAAAGATTACAATCTTAACCTGATCATTCTGAATCTTCTCTTTCTCTTCTGTGTCTCCATGTTTCCATTTGCAGTAACTTTTGTAACCGCAGGCTTTGACATTATAAAGTATAGCTGGGGGCTATTTTCCTATATCGGAATCATATTCCTGGTGAATCTCTCGCAAACTTTGATTGGTTATTATCTCATTATAAATAAAACCTCATTATGCTTAAATACCGCTAGTATGGAAACCGTACTGAGATGGAAGGTACAACGTCTGAATTTTATTATTGTGCCGCTGGGTTTTATTTGTATGGCACTCATAATCTGGCTTAAATTAGATTCGCAAATATTACTGTACTTTGTGGGTATGTATGGTATACTGGTAGCGGGGTTGAACAGGAAATACTATCCGGATCAAAACAACTCTGCCCCCATACTCTTCCGGCTCCTCAGATCCCGCAGAAAAACCGCGGCACAACCGGTTAAGAAGAAAAGCACAACAAAAAGAAAATCTTAGATCGACTGATTATTTACCCGCACTGGCGTCTGTAACGCTGGTATCAGCAATGATGGAACCTGCTCGTGAAAAGTATTTATACATAGAAGGGTCGCGCAGGCGAACAATGATCACGCCACGTCTGGAGCTGGCATGCACTACGTATCCATTTTGCAGATATACACCCACATGACTAAACTGCTTACCATCAAAATCAAAGAAAACAAGATCACCTTCTTTCAGATCCTCCTCATACTTACGTTTGATTACAGTGATCTGCTTGCTGGTCATTCTCGGAATGGTAATGCCATAAACCTGTTGTTCCAGTAAAAAAGCAAGACCTGAACAATCAACCCCATTCTGATCCAAACCGCCAAATTTATAGGGAACCCCCATCCATTGGTCAATGAATGCATATAAACGGCCATTCTGGATATCGCTCCTATCCACACCCATAATTTGCGAATACCTTTCGGCCATTTCGGTCTTTGGTTTCACAATTTCACCTGGTTGTCCTTTCATCGCCGCTTTACGCGAATGGCAGGAAGTTAGCACCAACGGCACAAAAAACACGGCAAACAGGTAAAGCAGGTGGCGATGTTTAGTCATGGAGTAAAATTATACTTAAACGATAGTTATTTAATATGGATATTTTTAACATATTAACAATGGGTAGATGTGCAGATATCTAAAACCGGGGCTGCGGGGCTAAATATTTCCCGAACCAATCAATATAGCGTTGTACCCTGTCAACCTGGTAACTGGGTATACTGATCATATGGTACTGCCCAGGATAAAGCACCAGCTGTGTTGGAATGCCTTGTGACCTGAGTGCCTGATACATTTGCTCGCCACCTGCGGTTGGTACGTTAAAATCCTTTAAGCCCGACATAAATAACGTTGGCGTTTTGATCTTATCGGCATGAAAAAACGGATAGGAAAGTTTCATATACTTATCAGCGTTCTTCCACGGAACACCTAACTCATTATCATACTGAACCACCCACTGATCGCTGCCATAAATAGATAATTGCAACGCGCTTCCGGCTCCACTTGCCGCAGCTTTAAAACGGGAATCTGTAGCTATAGTATAATCTGTTAATATGCCTCCATAACTCCAACCGCCTATACCCAGTCGCTGCGGATCGGCAACACCGGTTTTCACCAATTCATCAACCGCGCCTAACAAATCTTTTACCTCTTTATTACCCCAATCGGCATAAATGGCTTTGGTAAATTCTAATCCACGGCCGGTACTACCCCGGTAGTTAACCGCAGCAACAGCATAGCCGGCACTTGCCAGTACCTGCCGGGTAGCATCAAATTCAAATTCATCCTGATCCGTTGGGCCACCATGGATATATAAGATAAAAGGTAGTTTCTGAGTTACAAGACTATCCGGAGTATATAATATCCCCGATACCAGCGTACCATCGCTGCTAAACGACTGAAAACCTTTTACGTAGGCTAGTTTAACCTTACTCAGCCATTTATCCTGGTGAAAGGTAAGCCGGCGGATTTTTCCATTTTCAATAGCCACCAATTCGTGTGGCATATACGGATTGCTCATCATAGCTATCCAGTTGCCCGGTGAATGGGCTATCAGGGTTTCAAAACTGCACTGCGTACCCTTATTAATTACGGTAGATTTACGAAGCAGCAAATTATACTGGGCCACGTACCTGATACGGTCATTACTTACCAGGTAAACAATGTTCTTCCCATCTTTACTCCAGGCATGATTACTCACAGGCCTGTCTAGTTGATCGGTCAGTACCTTATTATTTTTACCATCCGCATCCATGAGGCAAAGTACATCGTGCTGGTAAATAAAGTAATCAGCATCGCTGGTTGACCGCAGGTAAGCGATATATTTACCATCCGGACTCCATAGCGGCTTAATATCATGGCCTGTAAAAGTGGTTAATTGTTGGGCTTCGGCTCCGCTTTTAGCTTCAATGGTAAAAATGTCCGAATTTTCGTTTTTGTCGGGATCATCAGTATGGTTACTCACAAAGGCGATGGTTTTACCATCCGGACTCCAAACCGGCGAATCATCATCCATATCACCATTGGTTAAAGTATCCAGCTTTTTGGCATCCACATCGTAAACATACAAGTGTGAGTGCCGATGCTGCAGATAACCTTCAATATCCTGCTTAAAATGATACCGGTCAATTTTTATAGGGGCGACGGTTTTAGGTTCTGGTTTACCGCCATTTTCCGGATCTTTGATAATCAGCGCCAGCCTTTTACTGTTTGGGGCCCAGGCGTAATCCTGTAACTCCCCTTTTATATCGGTTAATTTATGCCCTTCGCCTCCCCTGCGATCCATCAACCAAACCTGTCCGCCATTTTTAGAATCTTTTTCAGATAGGAAGGATAAATATTTACCATCCGGGCTCCATTTTGGTGTTGAAGACGGCTCGTCATCAAAAGTAAGCTGGATGGACTGTTTACCGTCATAACTCTGCATCCAGATATGTGATATCCTTTTATCCTTAGCCGAATCAACCTCGGCCAAACTATAGGCTATCCATTTACCATCCGGCGAAAGCTGTGGATCGTCCAGTGTTGGAATATGATAAAAATCGGTTGGTTTAAACGGCCTTTTAACCGTTTGCGCCAAAGCACTGCTACAAATAAATACAGCTATAATTAATAATATATTTTTGTTCATGTGATCTATTCTTATGATTTCATCATCGCACTACAAGAGAACCGGTGTTAATGAAGTTAGCTATCGGATTATAAAAACAGTTCGGGTTTATTTTAAGTATTTATTATACCAATCTACATAGCGCTGTAGCCTATCCACCAGGTAACTTGGCTTGGTAAGGCCGTGAAACTGGTTGGGGTATAATATCAATTCTGTTGGTACCCCCTGCGATCGAAGCGCCTGGTACATTTGCTCGCTACCTACAGTGGGTACATTAAAATCCCGCAAGCCAGACATAAACATTACCGGTGTTTTTATTTTATCGGCATGGAAGAAGGGATAAGATAATTGCACCCACTTATCGGCAGTTTTCCAGGGCAGACCAATTTCATTTTCGTACTGTAATACATACTGATCGCTTCCATAAACTGATAGCTGCAAGGCACTGCCCGCACCACTGGCAGCCGCCTTAAAACGCGTATCTGATGCAATGGTATAATCGGTGAGGATACCACCATAACTCCAGCCACCAATACCTAAATGATCAGGATCAGCAACCCCCATTCTTTCCAGATGATCAATAGCACCTAATAAATCTTTTACTTCCTTATTACCCCAATCGGCGTAAATGGCTTTACAATAATCAAGTCCGCGGCCATTGCTACCACGATAGTTTACTCCGGCTACAGCATACCCGGCCGCAGCAAGCATTTGCCGTGTGGCATCAAAAGTATACTCATCCTGCCCCACCGGGCCACCGTGTATAAATAATATGAGAGGCCATTTTTTAACCGGAACACTATCCGGCATAAACAATATCCCTGATACCTGCGTACCATCAGCACTACGTGATTGAAAACCAGACACATGAGCCAGCTTTACCGTATTTAACCAATTCTGATGATGAAAGGTTAAGCGGCGAAGCTTTTCGCCTTCCAAAGCAAATATCTCCGCAGGGGTATATGGATCGCTTTTGGATACCACCCAGTTACCGGATAAGTTGGTATTAATATCGGTAATACCGAACATCCCCTTGCTTATGGTAGATATTTTGCCATTGTTAATATTGATACTGGCCAGATAACGCTGGCGATCGTCGGTTACTAAAAATGATATATTTTTATTGTCCCTTGCCCAGGTTTGTGCCGAAACCGGCCTGTCGAGCTGTGTCGTCAATACCCTGTTGTTGGAACCGACTGCATCCATGATACATAATACATTCTGATCATACATCATATAATCGGCATCACTTGTGCTGCGCAGATAAGAGATATAACGACCATCGGGGCTCCATTGTGGGTTGCTGTCGCGCCCTTTCCAGTCAGTTAACTGCAGCATGGTAGAATTGGGGTGCGCATCAATAGTAAAAATATCCTTATTCTGATTTTTATCCGGATCAACAGTACGGTTGCTTACAAAGGCAATAGTCCTGCTATCCGGCGACCATACCGGGGAGTTTTCATCCTTATCGCCTTTGGTAAGCGTATCCAGTTTTTTAGTATTTATATCAAACAGATACAAATGATCATGCAACTGCTGCAGATACCCTTCTACATCTTGTTTAAAGTGATAGCGGTCAATCACAATAGGTTTGGGTGTTTTCGGTTCTTCCTTGCCCTTGTTTTCAGGATCGCCGATAACCAGCGCTATTTTTTTACCATCAGGCGACCAGGCATATTCACTCAGGTTACCTTTTATATCGGTTAGCTTAAAACCCTCACCTCCCCGGCGGTCTATCAGCCAGATCTGCGAGCCATTTTTGGAATCACGCGAAGAAAGAAACGCCAGGTATTTGCCATCGGGGCTCCACCTGGGTGCAGAAGCAGCTTCATCGCCATGCGTCAACTCTATCGACTCTTTACCATCCCAGCTTTGCATCCATAGATGCGATACGCGTTTATCCTTAGCTGTATCAACCGTTGATACGCTATAAGCCACCCACTTACCATCCGGGGCAAGCTGCGGATCGCTCACTGCGGGTATCCGGTAAAGATCAATGGGCTTAAGCAGCTTTTTTTCCTGGGCTGATGCGAAACAGGAAAACGATAAGGCAACAAGCAAAGGTAAAGCTCTTTTCATGCAGTATAAGGTAAATAGTGATGTAATTTAGCAATTATGCTGCAAACTTTGTCTGAACCATGATTCGTACAATCAAAGGATTTACATGATTTTGACTAAGCCTAATTTGTCTGAACCGGAATTTATCGAATTTTTGAATTAACAGAATTTGAATACATATAGAATAAACGGTAAAAAATTCCAGCAATTCAAAAATTCAATAAATTCGAGTTCAGACAACCTTATATCACCCCTGCTTTTTCCAACTCCAACTGCATTTGTTGCTGCATGCGTTGTGCTTCGGCCCGGGCGGCATCGGCAAAGTCTTTTCCATTACTGGCATAGATAATAGAGCGCGATGCATTCACAATAAGGCCGCAGTCTTTGGTGATACCATACCGGCACACCTCTTCCAAACTTCCACCCTGTGCACCAACACCGGGAACCAATAAAAAATTATCCGGAGCATATTTACGGATGTTGGTAAATTCGGTGCTTTTGGTAGCACCCACCACGTACATGATCCTGTCGGCACCAGCCCAGGTATTGGCCTTTTGTATCACAGTTTCGTACAAATACCCATTGTCTGTTTGCAGGTATTGAAAGTCTTTACTACCTACTGAGGAGGTAAGGGCCAGTAAAATAATCCACTTACCCTCATAAGCCAGGTACGGAGTTACGCTATCGTTACCCATATAAGGCGTAATGGTAATGGCATCAAAGCTCATACCCGATGCTTTTTCGTCAAAAAAAGCCTGCGCATATTTATCAGAAGTATTACCTATATCACCTCTTTTGGCATCTATTATATTTAAGGTATCAGTAGGTAAATATTTCCAGGTATCAATAAGGCTTTGCAAACCTTTTATCCCATAGGCCTCATAAAATGCAGCGTTGGGTTTATAGGATATACAAAGATCTTTAGTGGCATCAATGATCCTTTTATTAAATTCGAGTATCGGATCGGGGTAATCTTTTAAAAATTCGGGAATTTTATTAATATCAGTATCTAAACCAACACATAAAAATGATTTTTTCTGTTTGATCTGTTCAATTAGCCTGGCGCGTGAAATCATTAATGCTTAAATATTTTGAATGTCAAAAAAACTAAAAAATTAGCTTATATGCGATCAATTATGAGATATTTATTTAATTAATTTGAAATTATAAATTATTTGATTACAATTGCAGCGTTTTCCTTTGAATTTTTCTTGCACTAAAGAAACAATTTAAAACCCCACGTTATTTATTACAATAATATTTACCTGGATTTGGATGTTTACTTATACAAAGTTTCAAGATCAATTTCTTTTAATAATTCTTCATGTTTAACCACCAAAATTCACATGGGGCTTTATTACCGTCAAGAAAACAAATTACAACATTAAAAATCCCATTGAACTATAATTCATATCATGTCTGATAAAATAGAATTGAACGACAAACTCGTTTCTGAGTTGCGCGAAATTGCAAAAAATTTAGGTATTGCCGAGGCCGACGAACTCAGAAAGCCGCAGCTAATATCCCGCATCATTGAACAACAACAGCTTATTGAGGCTGCCCGCGCCCAACAAAACATTGTTGAGTCAAACTATACTCCTACCAACGCCCCGGTGGCCGAAGCAGGAGACAAAGCACGCAAAAGAACCCGTGTATTAAAACCCAAAACACAACCACGCGTTGAAGTACCTTTAGATGATACCAACCTGTTTGATATACAGGACGAAGAACCAACTGAAGAAACCGAAAACGAAATACCTGCGGTAGCAGTTACCGATGAAGCCCCTGCGGTTCAACAAGGTGAAACTGCCGTAAGAAGCGAAGAACCAGCAACCGAGGGCCGTCCGCAAAAATTTGACAGGCGCACCAATGCCAATGGTAATGGCAATCAAACCCAGCAAAAGAACCAGGAACCTGCCATTAACCTTGATTTTGATAATGTAATTGTTAATGAAGGTGTGCTGGAGATTATGCCCGATGGTTATGGCTTTTTACGCTCTTCAGATTATAACTACCTTACCTCGCCCGATGATATTTATGTATCGCAATCACAAATAAAATTGTTTGGCCTTAAAACCGGTGATACCGTTCGTGGTAGCATCCGTCCGCCAAAAGAGGGCGAAAAATATTTCCCGCTGGTACGTGTAGAAGCTATTAATGGTCGTATCCCGGCCGAAGTACGTGACCGTGTGCCATTTGATCACCTTACACCGCTTTTCCCTTCAGAAAAATTAAGCCTGTTTACTGATCCGGGCAATTATTCAACCCGTATCATGGACCTGTTTTCACCAATTGGTAAAGGTCAGCGTGGTTTAATTGTGGCCCAGCCAAAAACAGGTAAAACCATGTTGTTAAAAGACGTGGCCAATGCTATAGCCAAAAATCACCCGGAAGTTTACCTGATCATATTACTGATTGATGAGCGCCCGGAAGAGGTTACCGATATGGCCCGCAGCGTACGTGCCGAAGTAGTATCATCAACTTTTGATGAGCCTGCAGAGCGTCACGTAAAAATTGCCAACATCGTATTGGAAAAAGCAAAACGCATGGTAGAGTGCGGTCACGATGTAGTAATCCTGCTGGATTCTATCACCCGTTTGGCCCGTGCTTATAACACCGTTGCTCCGGCATCCGGTAAAATATTATCTGGTGGTGTTGATGCTAACGCCTTGCACAAACCAAAACGCTTTTTTGGTGCCGCCCGTAACATTGAGGATGGCGGTTCATTAACCATTATTGCTACAGCCCTTACCGAAACCGGATCCAAAATGGATGAGGTTATTTTTGAAGAGTTTAAAGGTACAGGTAACATGGAGTTACAACTGGATCGTAAACTTTCCAACAAACGTATATTCCCTGCTATTGATATCACTGCATCAAGTACCCGTCGCGACGATTTACTGCTTGATCGCGAAACCCTGCAACGCATCTGGATACTGCGTAACCACCTTGCCGATATGAATTCGCAGGAATCAATGGAGTTTTTACAAGCCCAGATAAAAGGCACAAAAACCAACGAAGAATTTTTGATTTCAATGAATTCGTAATATTTTAGTATTTATGAAGTTATTGATAAAATGAGTATCGAGTAGCTAGTATCAAGTATCAAGTATCAAGACCTTTTCGTAAACAGCGAAAATGATCTTCAAAAAATCTTGATACTTGATACTAACTACTTGATACCTGGTTATCGTTAAATAAATTTTTATCTGTAACTTCATAAATACTTAATAAAATCCTGATAACTTCATGGCCTGATAAATGAAGAAGCGCGTTAAGAAACATCTACCCAATGCCATTACCTGTGCCAACCTGTTTAGCGGCTGTATAGGAATAGTATTTGCTTTTCAGGACAACTTGATCATAGCTGCCTACGCCATCTTTCTTTCATCCATATTTGACTTTTTCGACGGATTAGCCTCCAGAGTACTCAATTCATATTCTTTTATAGGTAAAGATCTGGATTCGCTTGCCGATATGGTTAGTTTCGGCGTGTTGCCCTCCGTTATCATTTACGAGCTGTTTTTAAAATCACATCAGATTGACAATATCGGTCACTTCTTAAATTTTGTGGCCTTCCTCATCCCGGTATTTTCAGCTTTAAGACTGGCCAAGTTTAATAATGATACCCGCCAGTCTGATAGTTTTATCGGCTTGCCTACACCCGCCAATGCTATTCTTATCGCATCATTACCTTTAATTATGCAACAATATGAGGGCTTAGATACCTATATCTTAAACCCCTATGTACTCACTGGTTTAGTAGTGGTGATGTGTGTGCTGCTGGTATCAGAAATACCGCTAATGTCCCTTAAATTCAAGAACCGCGACTTTAATAAAAACATTTTCCGCTATTTACTGCTCTTGTTTTCGGCAATACTGATTCTATTTTTTAAATTTGTGGCAGTTCCGGTGGTGATATTTATATACATCACTTTATCTTTAATTCAATTAAAATTCACAAATGACAAAGTTCCAGGCTGAAATAGACGTAATGCCCAAAAAAGAAATACTTGATCCTCAAGGAAAAGCAGTAACCGGAAGCATGAAAAACCTTGGTTTAGCCGAAATACAAAACGTTCGCATTGGCAAACACATTACGCTTGAAATAGAAGCCGACAGCGCCGAAACCGCACACGCTAAAGTAGATCAGGCCTGCAAAAATCTATTAGCTAACCTCATCATGGAAAGCTATACTTTCAAAATACAACAAGTAGCTTAAAGCTAAAAGCAGAACGCTGAAAGCAAAAAATATAAAATCCATTTGCTTAGAGCTATAAAAAATAAAGGCAATCAGTTCGATTGCCTTTATTTTTTATAGCTCATGTTGAGCTTTTGAACTTCCTTATGATGCTTATTTTTCAGCTTTATGCCTTCGGCTTTATAGCTCCGCTTCCTTCCCGGCTTTTATTTGTTGGAGGGTAATCAGGTTGGCGTTTACCAATGTTTTTACCTGGTTAAATTTCTTCATAACCTCTTCAACATCCGCTATCCCATCCTTGCAGGCTATTTCCACTTCTTGTATAATTTCCTGGCTTATGGGCATGCCAAAAAATCCCAGATTGGGTTTTAATTTATGCGCGGCTTGTCCGGCTGCGGCCCAGTTTTTACTGGCAAGGGCACTGTCAATATCGCCAAGCAATTCTGGGGTTTGCTGCAGAAACATAGCTATCGATTCCACAATAAATTCCGTACTGCCATCGGCAATTTCGTATAAAAAAGAAAGATCAAGATCCTGATCCGGTGAAATATCAGCCATATTCATTAAAAGTTGGTTCTGTTGATTAAGTGAGTGGTTGATTAATTAAATTAGTTATACCAGGTTTGACTAACTATTCACTCCATCAACCACTCACTTATCAACCACTCAACTAATTTATACTTTTTTTACAATCAAGTTGTCTGTAAGTTCATTTTTAAGCTGCAAAATATCTTTATGTAGTACAGGATGAACAAAAGCAGCAGCTATTTCGGCCAAAGGCTCCAATGTAAACCTTCGTTTATGGAGTTCGGGGTGGGGAACTTTCAAGTCTGGTTCCTCAATAAATTCATCGCCGTAAAACAAAATATCAATATCAATAGTGCGCGAACCCCACTTTTCTTTACGCTCACGCCCCAGCAAAATTTCTATGGCCAGTATTTTCTCCAATAATACCCTTGCCGGTAACAAGGTATGCAGCTGTACTACCTGGTTCAAGTAATCGGGGGCATCGGTTTTTCCCCATGATTGAGTTTCAAATACCGATGATAGCCGTACAACAGGGGCAATATCGGCTTCAATATAGTCAATTGCCTGTTTCAGAAACAATTTCCTATCGCCAAGGTTACTGCCTAAAAGCAAAAAAATGTCATTCATGTTGTAACAAATATTATAGAAACGGCTCTTACCATTATCGGTACCTAATTACTAAGTTTGCATAGATAAAAAGATTTATAACATTAATGAAACAATTCTTCAAATTCGTTCTGGCCACCATTGTTGGTGTAGTTTTAATCACCGTTGTTTTGGTTTTAGTTGTGATAGGGATAATTTCGGCCAGTGGCGATAAAACAATTGAAGTTGAGCCCAATTCAGTATTGCACATAGCTTTTACAAATCCTATTACCGAACGCACACCCAATAACCCACTGGCTGGTTTAGGAATTTTAGGATTGGATAAGGATAAATCAACCGGGCTAAATGATATATTGGCCAACATAAAAAAGGCAAAAACCGATAATAACATCAAAGGCATATATCTGGATGAAAGCTACATGGTATCAGGCCAGGCTACTACCGAAGAGATCCGCAATGCCTTAATCGATTTTAAAAAATCAGGGAAGTTCATCGTAGCATATTCAGAAATATATACCCAGGGATTTTACTACCTGGCATCAGTTGCCGATAAGGTTTATATGAACCCCAAAGGCATTTTCGAGCTTAAAGGATTTAATTCGCAGGTTACTTTTTTAAAGGGAGCGCTTGATAAATTGGGTATCGAAGTGCAGATTATTAAAGTGGGTACTTTCAAAAGCGCTGTTGAACCCTTGTTTCTTACCAAAATGAGCGATGCCAATCGTTTACAGGTTACCTCCTACCTGGGTTCGTTATATGATCATTTTTTAACAGGTATCAGTAAAAGCCGGGGTATCAACAAAGATTCTTTATTTAATTATGCCAATGATGGCCGGGTACAACAACCCGAAGATGCTGTTAAGTTAAAGCTGATTGACGGCTTAAAATACAAGGATGAAATACTGGATGACCTGAAAACACGCACAGGAACCCCCAATAAAAACGACCTGAACAGTGTTGAACTTGCCGATTATACCAAGAGCAATGCTGATGGTGATAACAAAGATGATTCATCGTCAAAAAATCGTATAGCCGTTGTTTATGCCTCGGGCGAAATTTCTGGTGGTGAAGGCGATGACAATACCATCGGATCAGAAAGGATATCAAAAGCCCTTCGTAAAGTAAGGCTCGATAATAAAGTAAAAGCGGTGGTACTTCGTGTAAACTCTCCCGGCGGAAGTTCGCTGGCTTCAGACGTGATCTGGCGTGAGGTTATGCTAACCAAAAAAGTAAAACCTATCATCGTTTCGATGGGCGATTTAGCGGCATCTGGCGGCTATTATATTTCATGTGCTGCCGATTCTATCATCGCTCAACCCAATACCATTACTGGTTCAATAGGTATTTTTGCCATTTTGCCTAACATGCAAAAGCTTTTTAACGATAAACTGGGTGTTACTTTTGATGGCGTAAAAACCGGGAAATATGCCGATCTGGGTGATATTAGTCGCCCACTAACTCCCGAAGAAAAACTAATACTTCAAAATAACGTAAACCGGGGCTATGACGACTTTACCAAAGCCGTTGCCGAGGGTCGCCACAAAACCCAGGCCTACATTAACAGCATTGGCCAAGGCCGTGTTTGGACAGGCGAACAAGCTTTAAAAAACGGACTGGTTGACCGCCTGGGCAATATTAACGATGCCATAGCCTCTGCCGCTAAAAAGGCCAATATTAAAAACTACAACCTGGTAGCCTATCCCGAGCAAAAAAGCTTCTTTAACCAACTAAGCGGTGATGTAACCGCAGAGGCGCGCTGCCGGATATTACAATCGGAACTGGGTGATAATTACAAATTTTACGAGCAAATTAAAGGCGTTACCCAAATGATGCGTACCCCACAAGCCCGCATGCCTTACAGTATAGAAATTAAATAAAGTTTTCAGTTTATATTTTGATTAAAGCTGCTTGTATGGGTAGCTTTTTTTATTTATCAGACATTGGTAGGTATCCTCCTTAATATTTCGTATTTTTAAATACACGACAGCTCGGTTTTCTTTTTTGAGAAAACCGGGCTGTTTTGCTAAGTGGAAAAAAGAGATAAAAACAGACTGCTTTTAAATTAATTATCAATATTTCAATACTTTTTAAACCTTTCAAAACCCATCAAAAATTTGTTAAAAAGTGTTAAAATGGCGTTAAAACTTTGTTAAAATGACCAAAAGTGATGCTTTTTTACCCTGTTTTTGAACAGAAAAGTGTTAAAATTTATGGTTTAAAAAGTTTGAAACATTGATTACTGGCTCATTTGGTCATTGGCACTTACACAAGATCGGTGTTGAATAAATTACTAATTACCCCCTGAACTAATGAGCCAATGAACCCTAAAAAACAAATGGCTTTTTGTATTTTTACTACCTCAATATTATTATGGAAAACAAACCCGTAGCCCGCACGCTTCGTTTACTATCGCAACTCATGGAACTGCATGAGGGTAATCCATTTAAAATAAAGTCGGTAGCCAATGCCGCCTTTAAAGTTGATAAACTGCCCTTCCCTATTGCCGGTAAAACACTGGAGCAACTGGAAAAGGTAGATGGTATAGGCAAAAGCATTGCGTCCAAAATTATTGAACTGTTTGAAACCGGCACTATTGCCGAAATGCAGGAATTATTGGATAATACGCCAGCAGGTGTGGTTGAAATGATGGGCATTAAGGGTATAGGCCCAAAAAAAGTGGCTATTATCTGGAAAGAATTAGGCATTGAAAATACCGGCGAACTCTATTATGCCTGTAATGAAAATCGCTTGATAGAAGCAAAGGGCTTTGGTTTTAAAACCCAGGAAGAAATACGTAAAGCCATCGAATTCAGGATGGCCAGCAATGGCAAATTCCTGTTTGCCCAGGTAGAACAGGAAGCCAATGAGTTAATGGATGAAATAAAAGCCATTTTTCCAGATGCGCTGAAACATTTTGCGGGCGAGTTTCGCCGGTTAAATGAAATCATTACCGAAATCGTGATTGTTATTGGTAGTATAAACCATGAGGTAGCCTATAATGCCCTGCTTAGTTCAAAAATCCTGAATAATGTTTCCTTGAATGAAAACCACATAGCGGGCGAACTGCAAAATGGCCTATTGGTTGATATTATTTGTGTTGACAAAGCTGATTATTTTAAAGAGTTATTTATCAATACAGGTACCGATGATCATGTTCAGGCCGTGTTAGAGCGCATTAACGTACCGCTGGAACAACCCGAATCTGAAGAAATTATTTATACTAAAGCCGGTTTAGCCTGGATACAGCCCGAACTGCGTGAGGGTAGTATCTTTATTGAAAAGGCCGAGAAAAATGAGTTGCCTACACTGATCATTACCCATGATTTGAAAGGCAGCTTACACAATCACAGTACCTGGAGCGATGGGGTAAATACCGTGGAGGAGATGGCATTGTATTGCCGCGACAACTTAAAACTGGAATACCTGGGCATGTGCGATCATAGCAAAAGCGCGTTTTATGCCAAAGGATTGAGTATTGAGCAAGTTTTACAACAGCAGGAAGAGATTGACCATTTGAATAAAAAGCTTGATGGCTTTCATATTTTTAAAGGTATTGAGTCGGACATTTTGTATGATGGCTCGCTTGACTATCCGGACGAAATACTTCAAAAGTTTGATTTTATAGTGGCATCCGTACACTCCATACTTAAAATGGATGAGGAAAAGGCCACTTCAAGATTAATAACAGCCATTGAAAATCCATATACCACTATATTAGGGCATCCAACCGGCCGGTTATTATTAAGTCGTGGAGGCTATCCTATCAACTATAAAAAGGTAATAGATGCCTGTGCAGCCAACAATGTGGTGATCGAAATTAATGCCAATCCACTAAGGCTCGACCTCGACTGGCGCTGGCACCAATATGCTTTGGAAAAAGGTGTCTGGCTGTCCATCAACCCCGATGCTCACCGTGTGGATGGTTTCCTGGATATGCGTTTTGGTGTTTTAGCCGCACGCAAAGGTGGTTTGTATAAAGAAATGTGCCTCAACGCTCTATCATTACCAGAGATCACCAAGGTATTTGAAAAGAAGAGAGCGGCAGTAAAATAGAGCAAGGGAAGTGAGCGGGGAAAGTCAAAAAATCAAAAATTCACCGCTCACCATTCGCTAATTCACTAACTCACTAATTCAAAATTAAATGAAGATACTGGTGATCCGCTTTAGTTCTATGGGGGATATTATTTATACCACACCGGTTGTGCGTTGTCTCAAAAAGCAAATTCCTGGCGCTGAAATTCATTTTTTAACCAAACCTGCTTTCCAGTACATTTATGATAACAACCCGTATTTGGATAAATTACTGTTATTAAAGCCTGCATTATCAGCAACTATCGATGAAATAAAAGCCGAAGAATACGATTATATCATAGATCTTCACAATAATCTACGTACCGCTATTATCAAATTACGCACAGGTATCCGGTCATCAACTTATAAAAAACAGCCTGTAAAAAAATGGCTCAGCCTTAAATTCAGGTTAAAACTGATCCCTCCCACTCACCTGGTAGATCGTTATCTTAAAGCGGTTAAGTTTTTAGGCGTGATTAATGACGGACAACCTATTGATTACTATATTAAGGCTGATCATCAGTTAAACAACCTGTTACCGGAATCGCATCAGACGGGGTACGTGGCTTTTATTATCGGCGCCACACACTTTACCAAACGTATGCCTAATGATAAGATCATCAGTATTTGCCGGCAACTAAATAACCCTGTGGTATTATTGGGAGGTAATGATGTAAAAGCTAATGGTGACATCATAGCCGGCGAAATCGGCACAAAAATTTATAATGCCTGCGGCATTACCTCACTTGATGAATCAGTTTTCCTGGTATCTGAAGCTAAAAGCATCATCGGTTTTGATACCGGACTTACGCATATTGCCGAAGCATTTAACAGGCCCATCGTATCTGTTTGGGGTGGCACAGCACCCGATCTTTTGGGAGTACAACCTTATATGGTCAAAAATGTATTGGTTGCCGGCATTGAATTATCCTGCCGTCCATGCTCTAAATTCGGCCTGGATAAATGCCCGCTGGGCCACTTTAAGTGCATGAATGATATGCCCGAAGATGGTATTGTTCAGTTCACAAACAAGTAAATTATTCTTAAAAACTTAATAAAAGTTAAGACTGTTACACTTATATTGTAATCAGTTGACATCCTAAACACACACTACCAATCTATGAAGAAGCTAATTTTAATTCGCCATGCCAAGGCAACTCATGAAAGCGGTTATGTCGATTTTGATCGTCCCTTAAAACAATCCGGGATGCAGGATGCGTTAATGATGGCCGACGTTTTAAAAGATCGGGCTATTGTTCCGGAAATAGTAGTAACAAGCCCTGCTTTACGTACACTCACTACGGCTCAAATATTTACAGAGCACCTGCAATTGCCACCCTCACAAACCAATATGAAAATATATGAGGCCAGCGAAAATACTCTGGTAAACGTAGTCAACAACCTGCCTAATGAGTATGGATATATTGGCCTGGTTGGTCATAATCCTGGTATAAGTCAGCTACTACATTACCTCACAGGTCAGCTGCGTGATGTACCCACCTGCGCCATGGCATTGATTAGTTTTGATAACGACGATTGGCGTTCTATCAGTAATGAAGACGGGCATTTATCCTTTTATGATTCACCAAAGGGATAGTTGTTGTACATGATATGTTTTAAGTTGTATGTAATTCCATCAACTAACTATTAGTGAAATATCCAACGTACAATTTGGCGTTATGTCAACCACAAACTAACGTATAGTCTTGAATTGGGTTGACTCAGTTAACAAAAAGTGGGTTTACATGGTTTACACTTTTCATGGCTAAAACACACTTAACAAATTGATAAACAACTATTTAAATTTTATTTCTCTAAAAAAGTGTAAACCATGTTTTCGATACAAATTTATTGACCAGCCATCAATTCCTAAATGACACGGCGCTAGCTCACTTTATAAGTTTTCCCCGGTAATGACTGAATATAACCCTGCATTTCCATATTGAGCAGATTCATCGCCAGCATGCTCATGGGCATATTAGCTTTTATAGTTAAATCATCAATAGCTAAAGGCGATGGGTGCTGTTGTAAAATATCAAATATCAAACGTTCATCTTTCGAAAGATCAATGGGTAAAATAAACTGATCAACCGGCTTAGCTTTATCAGCTTTTTCCCAACCCAAACTAAAGGCCAGGTCTGCAACACAGGTTAATAAGGCTGCTTTATTATTACGTATCAGGAAGTTACATCCTTCAGAATATTTATCATCCAAACGACCGGGGAAAGCAAATATATCACGATTATAAGAATTGGCAATTTCCGCAGTTATAAGCGCCCCTCCTTTTATACCAGCTTCCACCACCACAGTAGCATCGGCAATGCCGGCTACGATACGGTTACGCTGAGGAAAATTCTCCCGGTCGGGTATCGTTCCCGATGGATATTCGCTCAGTAAACCACCGTTTTCCAGCATTTTATCGGCCGTTGCCCTATTTTGACTGGGGTACAACCTATCAAGCCCATGTCCTAATACACCAATTGTGGGTATATTATGCTTCAGACATTCTTTGTGGGCAGCTACATCAATACCTAAAGCTAAGCCGCTTACTATTAAAATATTATACTGTTGCAATTCTTCAATCAACTGTTTACATAATAGCCGACCATAATCGGTAGCGTTGCGGGTACCAACAATACTGATCACATGCTTCGGGTTCAGATCCATATTGCCCCTTGCATACAATAGTATAGGTGAGTCACCGCAATTCTTTAACCGTTTCGGGTACCTGCTATCTGTGTAAAATATGGGATCTATATGATGTTTTTCAATATATAACAACTCCTTTTCGGCTTTTCTAAGGGCATCATCAAAGTCCCATTGAGCCACTTTTTTATCACCGATGCCGGGTATTCTGGTCATTTTTGCGGGGGAAGATCTGAATACCTCTTCCTCAGAACCCAAATAAGCAATCAATGATTTAGCCGATACAGGACCTAAGTTTTTCACAAACGATAACGCAACTCTATGTAGTAATGACATATTAATAAGGGTGCAAATTTCAGCTCTCAGATATGCAGATAATTGTTAGGAACCTGCCAATTTATTCACATCTAAAATATAAAAATTCCTAAAAATATTAGCATAAATAAAAAACTAGAAAAATAGTTTGTAAACTATATAAATAGTTTATACCTTTATTAAAAGCAACTATAAAAATAGTTTACCATGAACTTAAAAGAATTAACCAAGGCCGAAGAACAAATAATGCAAATACTTTGGCAACTTAAAGAGGCTATTGTAAAAGATATTATTGAACAAATGCCCGATCCAAAACCGGCTTATAACACAGTATCGACCGTGGTGCGGGTGTTGGAAGGTAAGGGTTTTATTGACCATAAGGCATATGGTAATTCGCATGTTTATTACCCTCTCATTACTGATGATCAATACAAAAAGTTCACATTTGATAAGATGATGAAAAACTATTTCAGCAATTCCTATCAAAGCCTGGTATCGTTTATTGTTGATGAAAAAAAGCTAGGCGTAAAAGAATTAGATGAATTAACCTCCTTAATTGATCAGCTTAAAACCAAAAAATCATGAACTGGCTACATTATCTGCTCGAAGCAAACATCTATCTTGCTGTGTTTTATGCCGGGTATTGCCTGTTTTTAAATAGGGAGACCTATTATACACTAAACAGGATTTACCTTTTACTAAGTTGTGTTATATCTTTTCTGGTACCATTGATACAAGTAGGTATACTAAAACCGACAGATCAGGAGACAGCTAGCACAGTTTATATTGTACCAAGCGAACTAAAATCACCTGTAAATCAAGCACCAAGTTTCTCCCTTACTCCCCAGGATCTTATGATTTATGCGTATTGCCTCGGGGTTATAGTGTTGGTAGTCGTACTCATCTTTAAACTATATAAACTGGCACAAATGACCCGAACAGCTAATAAAATAGCCGATAACAGGTGTAAAATTGTGCCTATTGAGGATTCCAATACCGCATTTTCCTTTTTTAATTACCTGTTTATTGGCTCAAAAATGAACGATACAGACATCATTATCCGGCACGAAATGGTACATATCCGCCAAAAACATACGCTGGATGTACTGTTTCTGGAGTTCATTAAGATCATTAATTGGTTCAATCCTTTTGTTTACCTGCTTCAAAACAGCCTCAAAACAGTGCATGAATACATTGCCGATGAACAAGCTGCGGCTTTTGAAAGTGATACCCTTTCCTATTCTTCGTTCCTGGTAAATAACGCCTACGGCCTTAATGGCTCATCAGTTACACATTCATTTTTCAATTATAATCTATTAAAAAAGAGGATCATTATGTTAAACCAAAAACGTTCGGGGAATTTAGCCAGGCTAAAATACCTCGTAGCTGTGCCCATCTGTACGGCCGCCCTTTGTGCCTCCACACTGGGTTTCAGCAAGACTTATGCACTGGTTGATCTGGCGCCGCAACGCTATATCATCGACTCATCAGCAAAAATAAAGCAATCCAAGATACAGTATCTGCCACCGCCTATCATAGTAAAAGATGGATATAATGATCTTTTTACTCACCTGAGCAAGACCGAAAAGTACCCTAAAACAGAGCTAAAAAACAAACAACCAGGCTTAGTGATAGTAGCATTTAATGTAGGTACAGATCACAAAATTTCCAACGTACAGATCGTAAAAAGTACAGGCAGTGCCTTTAGCGAAGTGGTATTAGCATCATTCAAATCATTTAATGGCTCAGTTACCGACAAAGCGGGTGAGCACAAATTTGCCATCAGTTTTTTTACCGATTATTATGCTCAAGCACCTAAATATGAGTCCGATATACAAAAATCAGGCGCCGAACTCAATACCTTCGTGATAGGAGCTCTCGGATATACCGTTCCGCCTCCCCCGCCACCTGCACCTCGATTAGGTAAAACCCCTCCGCCGGCGGTAAAAAAACCTACTTATATAATAGATAAACAAAAAACACCGCCACCACCTGCTACACCTGCATCGCCTACAAAACCGGTTAAAATGATGGATGCCAAACTTATGCCGCCACCTCCACCGCCGCAAAGCCCATTTGATAGTTTATATAAATACATTGCGAGACATGTAAGATATCCAACAGTTGCGCATGATAATCGTATAGGAGGCCGTGTTATAGTTACCGCTACTATTAATAACGGCAAAATAGAGGATGTAAAACTTACAAGATCACTTACCGATGAGACTGATGCAGAAGTTATAAGGGTGCTTAAAAATTATAATGGCCCATTGGGTATAAAATCCGGGTATTATAGTTTGCCTGTTGCATTTTCACTTCTTGATGAGCATGATAACCAAGTGGCTCACGCACCTGAAAACTATACAGCAAAAACCAAAGCTGACTATGTTGACAAAGACCATTCGCCAAAGTATTCTATGAATGAAATTGTTGTAACTGGCTATGTAACTACAAAACAATAAGCCTGTCCAGGTTATATTGCACCTTTTAAACAAACTGCTGAACGGCTAAAACCGCTTCGGCATTTTTCCATGTAAAGGCATTATCAGCCTATCCCTTCACGTAGATCACCTGCTTGGTTTCAAAAAACTCTTCTGAGAAATAATCTTTAAGGTGATATTGTTGCACTTTCAGGCCAGATTCTTTTATCTCCTGCTCCAGATCGCCGCCTTTTAGATACAGAATTCCGTTGGATAAAGTATTTTTGGAGTCCTTACTGAACTTACCGCGTACCCAGGGATAAAAATCCTTGAGTTGGGTAACCGCCCTAGATACCACAAAATCAAACTTTTCATCCAGCTGTTCGGCCCTCAGATGGGAGGCTTTTACATTGGTTAAGCCTAAAGCTTTAGCTACTTCCTGTACTACTTTTATTTTTTTACCGATAGAATCAACCAAATGGAACCGGGTTTCCGGAAATAAAATGGCTAGCGGAATGCCCGGAAAACCACCTCCCGTACCTACATCCAGCACACTTTCACCCGGTAAAAAGGACATTACTTTAGCAATTCCTATAGAGTGAAGCACATGACGCTCATACAAAAGGTCGATATCTTTGCGGGAAATCACATTGATCTGACTGTTCCATAAGTTATACAACTCAGGCAATTGTTCAATTTGAGAACGCTGTTTTACGGTCAGGTCCGGAAAGTATTTAAATATGATATCAGATGTCATCCCTGTTAAAACGATTAATGATATTACCCAGTAAATACCTGGCCCTAAACAATTGTGCCTTAACTGTACCCAATGGCAAATCAAGCTGCTGGGCTATTTCTTCATATGATAACTCATCAAAATAGCGTAGCGTAATCAGGTTTCTGTACCGATGAGGTAAGCTTTCAATCAATAATTTAAGCTCCTGTGTTTGTTGTTTTTTGATTGATGTTTCTTCGGGATTTAAAACATCTGCCCTTATTTGCAATGGTTTTTCGTCCCCGTCATCATCAGTCATCCCATGAATAGACTGGGTATTGAGCTTCTTTTTACGGATAAAATCGATACAATTATTGGTAGCAACCCTAAACAGCCAGGTACTAAAAGCATAATCGGGCTGGTATTTATCCAGTTTTTCAAAGGCTTTTGCAAAGGTTTCAACAGTAAGATCCATCGCGTCTTCCTTGTTGTTAACCATTTTTAAAACCATAAAATAAATAGAATCTTTATACCTGTGCATCAGATCGGCATAGGCCTTTTGATCCCCTTCACGAGCCCTTACTACCAGGTGAAAGTCATTCTTTGCATTATCGGTAAAATTGGCGTTTATTTCCATTGGGTTGTTTTTAAAAATGTCCCGATCAGCCCAAAAACATTTAAGTACATATAATATATAATATCAAAAAATGGCAAATACCATATCAAATCTTTACCGTCGAGCTTTTTAAATATCTTACTGTATATAACAAACTGTAATATCAGCCTGAAAGCAAACAAACCTAATGCCAGCCAGGGTTCATATTTAAAAACGAGTGCTATTATGAGCAAAATATAAAATAAAAAACCACTCATAGCGTCAAAGCTGAGCATTCGCCTGTGTTTATTTTTATACAATTTACCAACGCCCATATGCCGTTTTTTTTGTCTGTACCAGGAGGACAAGGTTGTTTTTGCACTGGTATAAGTAAACGTTTCTGGGTGTATTTCAATAATGGTATTATCGGCGGTAGCATGCTGGTTTACGAACAGATCGTCATCACCAGATATCATATGCATATGCGAAGCAAAGCCTTTTTGACTAAAAAATAAAGTTTTGGTATACCCCAAATTACGACCAATACCCATATACGGGTCTCCATTAAGTGCACTGGACAAATAGTTTGTGGCTGTTTTTATAGTTTCAAAACGTACAAACGGATTTAAGAAGTTACGGGTTTTATAATACGGCGAATAACCCAAAATAATTTGAGCTTTAGTACTAAAATTAACCGCCATACGCGTTATCCAGTTTAGCGAAGCCGGTTTGCAATCGGCATCTGTAAACAGCATATATTCATTTTTCGCGGCCTTTATTCCCAGGGTAAGGGCAAATTTTTTCCCGGTTTTAAAGCGGTCATGCTCGGTTATGGTAACCACCTTTAAATGCGGGTATTCGCGTTGCATATCATCCAAAACATCATTTGATGAATCATATGAGCAATCATTAATCACTACCACCTCAAAATCGGGATAGTTTTGCTGCAGTATAAAAGGTAAGTTTTCCTGCAAATTTTTGGCTTCGTTGCGCGCGCTTATAATTACCGAAACAGGTATCAATACCTCCGGTAATTCTTCCGCGGGTTTATACCGGGAAAGGCGGCTATGGTTACTTATCAGGTAATACAGCTGAACGATAAAACACAGCTGAAAAAGAATGAAGAGCGCGTTATGTATATAAGTTTCCAATCAGTTATAATATCAGGCAAATTTGTTAAAAATCGCCGGAATAAAAGTGGCCAACATGGGTTTATTTCATGATTATTACACACACTGACCTGTTTTTTTCCACACTGGGCGGGGTAAGGATAAAGGAACAAGGATTAAAGATTATAAACGATGAGAAAAGATAACCTGCATAAAAGTAAACCTTTCGAATTTTTATCTTTTGTTTCTTAATCCATGTTCCTTTATCCTTTCGTCCTTTATCCGCTTTATTTGCTAATTTTGCAACCTCAAAATGAAATTTAATTTAACAGCACAAGACCCGCTTTCAAAAGCCCGCGCAGGTGAAGTTACCACTGATCACGGCACTATACAAACTCCTATATTTATGCCCGTTGGTACCGCCGGCACTGTAAAAGCAGTACACCAGCATGAGCTTAAAAATGATATAGAAGCGCAAATTATTTTAGGAAACACCTATCATTTATACCTCAGACCAGGACTTAATACGCTTGAACAGGCCGGGGGATTGCATAAATTTAATGGTTGGGATGGCCCTATTTTAACGGATAGCGGCGGTTACCAGGTGTATTCCCTTACCGAAGTTCGCAAAATTAAGGAGGAAGGTGTTACTTTCCGTTCGCATATTGATGGTTCAAAACACCTGTTCACACCCGAAAATGTAATGGATATCCAACGCATTATAGGCGCCGATATCATCATGGCTTTTGACGAGTGTACCCCCTATCCATGCGATTATCATTACGCCAGGCGCTCTATCGATATGACCCACCGCTGGCTAAAACGTTGTTGCGACCGTTTTGATAGCACCGAGGCCAAGTATGGCTACAATCAAACCCTTTTTCCTATAGTACAAGGTTCTGTATATAAAGATCTGCGGGTAAAATCGGCAGAAGTTATCGCCTCTTACGAGCGTGAAGGCAATGCCATAGGCGGACTTTCCGTTGGCGAACCCGCCGAAGAAATGTACGCCATGACCGAAATTGTTTGTAATATATTACCGGAGCAAAAACCACGTTACTTAATGGGTGTAGGAACACCTATTAATATATTGGAAAACATAGCTTTAGGAATTGATATGTTTGATTGCGTTATGCCAACCCGTAATGCCCGTAATGGCATGCTTTTTACTAAAAATGGCATCATCAATATCAAAAATGAGAAGTGGAAAAATGATTTCTCGGCTATTGAAGATGACAGTGATTTATTTGCCGATAAGAATTACACGAAAGCATATTTACGTCATTTGATACACTCGGGTGAGATGCTTGGAGCCCAGATTGCTACCTTGCATAACCTGCATTTCTATCTTTGGCTGGTTAAAGAAGCGCGTAAAAAGATCATATCCGGCGAATTTTATAACTGGAAAAACGCCATGGTTAAGCAACTTGGCCAACGATTATAGCCGTTCATTAGTTCATTGGTTAGTCAGTTTATTAGTCCTTTACAATATTAATAACCGCTAGCATAAAACCAATGAACCAATGAGCCAATGAACTAATAAATAAAAAATGAAGGCTTTTATTCACCGGTATCTGAAGGTTATTGACAGGTTTATCATGGGCAAATACCTGGGCACTTTTGTGTTTACCATGTGTATTTTTGCTGCGGTATCTGTGGTGTTTGATGTGTCTGAAAAGCTAGATAATTTTACCAATAAACACGCATCGCTTCATGATATCGTATTTCAGTATTACGCCGGGTTTATACCCTTTTACCTGAATATGCTATCGCCCCTGATTAACTTTTTGGCGGTAATATTCTTTACAGCTAAGATGGCTAATCAAACAGAAATTGTGCCTATTTTGAGTGGAAAGGCTAGTTTTAACCGCTTTTTAAGACCATATTTTATAGCCTCAACCATCATATTTATCGTATCATTTTTTGCCAATGTATACCTCATTCCGTTCACCAATCACTTAAAAAACGACTTTGAGAATGCCAATGGTATAACTGATAATGACCCAACCAAAATTGAGGTACATATGCAGATAGATAAACATACCTTTGTATATCTGCAAAATTACGACCCTACCGTACATACTGGCTATCAATTTATTATGGAAAAATTCAATGGCGATACCCTCCGTGAAAAATTGATTGCTAATCAGGTTACCTACGACTCCGTTAAACGGATTTGGTCGCTAAAAAACTACACTGTTAAGTATATAAATGGCCTAAAAGAGCAATATATCAACAGCTCTGTGCCCAAAGATACCACGCTTGATATGCACCCAAGTGACTTTGTGGTGTATGATAATGTATATGCTGCCATGTCTTTAAAGGATTTAAATAAGAATATTGACAAGGAAAAATTGCGCCGTCCGGAGGTTTTAAATAACCTTTATTACGAGAAATACCATCGTTTTATATACCCTTTATCTGCCTATGTTTTAACCATTGTGGGCGTAGCTTTATCGTCAAGAAAGGTGCGGGGAGGTGTTGGTTTACCTCTCGGAATTGGTATTTTACTTTGTTTTACTTATATTATTGTAGAAAGATTTTCCATCGTATTCTCCATAAAAGGTGGCGTACCCCCTATTTTTACTGTCATGATTCCTAATACTACATTTGGTTTGCTCGGCTATTATTTACTCTTAAAAGCGCCAAAATAGTGGTTACAAAAAACAACAAAGAGAGCCTTAACAAGAACCTGATCATCCTCCATTTCACTGTTTTTATCTGGGGATTTACTGGTATTTTGGGTAATTTGATAACCATTTCTGCAGTACAATTGGTATGGTACAGGGTGCTTATTGCCGTTATATCTTTGTTTTTATACTTCAATTTTAACAAAACAAGTATCAAAGTTGACAGAAAAACGTTCCTAAAAATGGCTTTTACGGGCGCCTTAGTTGGCGGTCATTGGGTACTTTTCTTTGCTTCCATCAAGCTATCTACGGTTCCGGTAACGCTGGTTTGCCTCTCCAGCATCACTTTATTTACGGCAATATTTGAACCTTTATTGAATAAAACAAAGATCTCAAAACTTGAGATCATGGCAGGTTTGCTAATCATAACCGGCATTGTTTTAATATTTAAATTTGAATCACATTACACTAAGGGCATCATTACCGGACTCGTAAGCGCCGTTTGCGCAAGTCTTTTTTCGATCATCAATTCAAAACTTGTAAAGAAAAATGAAGCCCCTATCATTGCTTTTTATGAGCTGACAGGAGCATTTTTTTGGATATCCATATATCTCTTACTGACCAGCGGATTTAACAGTTCGCTCATTCTAAACCCAAAAGATATCGGCTATCTGCTACTGCTTGGCACCATATGTACATCCCTTGCCTACGTTGCCGGAGTATCTGTAATGCGCGAACTTTCGGCTTTCAAAGTGGCCCTCATCACTAACCTCGAACCTGTTTACGGCATCCTGATGTCCTTCATTTTTTTCGGCGATATGAATAAAATGACGATAGGTTTCTGGGTGGGAGCTGTCATTATTTTGTCTACAATATTTCTATATCCCGTAGCTCAAAAGCAAATCGCCAAACGAAAATCAAGGTCTTAATTTTTCTTTTTCGACTCCCTTAGCCTGCACTTTTCCCTGCAAATACCCGGGCTATTTATCCCCCATGTAACCCTCTGCATGGAGACAAAAAGCAGACCAATTCCTTCTGTTTTTGACACCGACCTATCCCGATAGGGGATAGAAAGCACCCGATTTTAAAGGCCATTTTTAAGCCCGGTAAGCCATTATTATTTTTTGACAGACTTAGCACCGTCTAAACATTCTTTCGCACAATAGCCGCAAAATTCATTTTTAAGTTAGTGTACTAAATAAAAACTCAATCAATTTTATGAAATCTTTAGTTTTACCATTTTTATACCTTGAATTTTATCAAAAAAAATTAAAAATACAGATTAATTAAATTTTATAGTAATTTAATAATCAAATATTTACTTGATTTATTAAAAGTAAAAATCAAACAAAGAAGACATAAATAAAACGTCAAAAAACTAAAAATATTAGCAAACAAATTTATATACTTAAATAATGTATTTATATAATTTATATTCAGATAAATATATTACATTATATAAACAAAAAATACAGATTAATGATTTAGAATAAAAGCTTAAGGATAGTGTTATGAACTTAAAAATTCAGAATGAAATAAAAAGGATACATCCTTCCCGGTTGTATACAAAAAATTAAATCCTGTGAAATTTTTCGAACTCTCAGCGAAGGAGCAAGAGCTTATTTCCGACTCTGCGTCTGGCGACACAAGGGGCAGAAAAGGTCAAAAAACAGAAGAGCAGGAATCATGGAACAGGGTCTTCATTTGGCGCTCATATTTTTTTTAAACTGGCAGTTTTTTCCCGGTTGATTTTTTCACCTGGATTTAAATTCTCCCCTATTCAAAATCCATTTCATTTTCTTCATAAAAACTGAAAATCATTTTTCCAGGTACTTCTTTTCAACCACACGCCTCCCTCCATGTTTTTCAGTTTTCATAAAGCGCCAGGTGAAAATGATTTTTAATAAAGATTTAAAAACCGGATATTGTATAAACTGTTAAATCAAATCATCATGAGCATTAAAACAATCACCATAATAGTCATCACCATTTTGCTCACAGCCGCGCTGGCGCAAAACACAGATAGGGTTCCGTTCGCTTTTTTATTCGCGAATTTTTATGTTTCAAAATTGATGATGATGGCAGTGGTAGCAGTAGTAGCTTTTATTTTAGGCTGGCTCGTCGGCCGACCCAAGAAAGCAAAATTTGACATTGAAGGCTATCACGACAACATCCGCAAGAAAGAAGATCCCAATACACTAAGTGACGAAGACAGAGAATACATCAGCTAACAGCTACACAACAATTATGGAAAAGAAAATCGGTTTTATCGGTCTTGGTAACATAGGCATGCCTATGGCTCAAAATCTTATCAAGTCGGGCTATCACTTACAGGTTTATAATCGCACCCATTCAAAAACCGATGAGCTCGATCCGGCATACGTCACCAAATGCCAAACGCCTGCCGATGCATCCGAAGGAGCCCACATCGTGATCACCGTACTTTCTGACGATGATGTTCTGAAGGAAATAACTTTGGGTGATCAGGGCATATTGGAAAAATTGCCTGAGCACGCGCTGCACATTTCCATGAGCACTGTTTCGCCCGAAACGTCTGAACAGCTTACCTTGCTTCATGAAGAAGCCGGCAACCATTATCTGGCAGCTCCGGTATTTGGCCGGGCCGAAGCAGCAGCAGCCCGCAAACTCTGGATCTGTGTATCCGGCAACCAACATGCCAAAGATACTGCCAGGCCGGTACTGGATTGCCTTGGTCAGGGAGTGATTGATTTTGGTGAATCAGCAGGTGGAGCGAACGTGGTAAAAATTGCAGGCAATTTTATGATCATGGCTTCGATGGAGATGATGGCGGAAGCATACACCCTTGCGGAGAAGAACGGATTGGACCGGGCACAGGTATCCAACTTTTTCGGATCGACGCTGTTCAACGTCCCCATTTTTCAAAACTATGGCCGAGCCATCGCCAACAAACAATATGAGCCGGTAGGTTTCAAGTCAAAATTAGGCTATAAGGACGCGCGTCTTGCATTTAAACTATCCCAGACAAGCCAGACACCCATGCCACTGGTAAACGCCTTACACAGCCGCTTATTGAGCGCTGTAGCAAAAGGCTGGGGCGAGACTGATTGGATAGAAGCTATTGGACGTGGCGTAAGTGAAGATGCAGGAGTGTGATTTTTTATTTCGGATTTGGGATGTTCGATTTCGGATTTGGTAATTATGGATTTAAAGACATTGAGTTTTCAAATCGGCAAGCTTTCAAATCCGAAATCGAACATCCGAAATCCGAAATCTAACTATAAATCGTAAAACACTTCATTCTCTGCTTCCAGATGCTGCAAATCGGGCGTTTGCTCAAATATACCAAACACGGATGCTCCACTCCCGCTCATGCTGGCGTAGATAGCACCGGCTTCGTACAAAGCCGCTTTAACGCCCCGTATCTCCACGTGATTTTTGAAAATCGATAGCTCGAAATCATTTTTAATATACCTTTTCCATTCAGTGATGGGCTGCTCTGCGATGAGATCAAATAATGATTCTTTTACAAGCGCAGGCTTCACCCCTCTGTAAGCTTCGGCAGTTGATATGTGAACATCCGGCATGACCAGGGCAATTTTGTAGCTGGACAGATCCAACCTGATCGATTCAAACTCGTCGCCCTTCTCAAAAGCGAATACTGGTTTATTCTCGATAAAAAAAGCGCAGTCGGCACCAAGCTTGCGTGCATAACCCGTCATTTCCTTCACTGATAATCCGAGTTCGAATTGTTGATTCATCAACCTGATAAAATAAGCGGCATCAGCAGATCCTCCACCAAGCCCGGCTCCTATAGGAATATTCTTATGCAGATGAATACTCACCGGCGGCAGATCATGATCATTTTTCAAAAGATGATATCCTTTGATACAAAGATTATCCTCCGCCCTTCCGGGGATATCTAAACCGGAGGATTCAAAACTTAATTGATCGCTCTCTACAACTTCAAGCGCGTCCTTGATATTGATGGGATAAAAAATGGTTTCCAGATTATGATAACCATCGGGCCGGCGTTCGGTAATGTTGAGGCCAATGTTTATTTTTGCGTTGGGAAAAAGGATCATAGAAAAAAGACTAACACCGTGTGTATTTTTACACATCGGTTAGGATGTCAAAATTAGATTATTTTTCTTTGCCTTTTAAAATTGTTCATTGGTTTACTGGTTCATGAGTTCATTAGGCCTTCAAAACTTAATCAACTCAATCTAACCACTCACCAATCAACTTAATCACAATCTACAAAATGAAACAGTATCTCGATTTGATGAGCCATGTAATGGAAACCGGCGCGCAGAAGCACGACAGGACAGGAACCGGTACGGTAAGTGTGTTTGGCTACCAGATGCGTTTCAACCTCAAAGATGGCTTCCCGATGGTGACCACCAAAAAGCTGCACCTTAAATCCATCATCCACGAGCTGATCTGGTTTTTGAGCGGCGATACCAATATCAGCTACCTGAAAGAAAACGGCGTTCGCATTTGGGATGAGTGGGCTGATGCCGAAGGCAACCTCGGACCTGTGTATGGTTATCAGTGGCGTTCGTGGCCAAAACCCGACGGGGGGCACATCGACCAGATAACCCAGGTGGTCAATCAAATTAAAAACAATCCCGATTCGCGCCGCATGATTGTATCGGCATGGAATGTGGCCGACGTTAATCAGATGGCCTTGCCGCCTTGTCATAGTTTGTTTCAGTTTTATGTGGAGCCCCCAAACCTGGGCAAAGGCGAAACAAAAGGCAAACTGTCTTGTCAATTGTATCAACGAAGCGCCGATATATTTTTGGGTGTACCATTTAACATCGCATCTTATGCTCTGCTCACGATGATGATGGCACAGGTTTGTGATCTGGATTATGGCGACTTCATTCATACCTTTGGCGATGCTCACCTGTACAATAACCACATGGATCAGGCCCGCCTGCAACTAAGCCGTGAGCCGCGCCCATTGCCAACCATGAAGATCAATCCTGAAGTTAAGGACATCTTCGCCTTTAAGTTTGAAGATTTCACTTTGGAGAACTATGACCCATGGCCGCACATTAAGGCCGAGGTGGCGGTGTAGATTGGGTCATTGCGGCATTGGGTCATTAAGTCATTTTTTGATTTGCATAATTAATAGTCATTTTTAATTTTGGTTCTGCATGAGTAATCGCATCGAGGACTTAGAGATTTACAATTTATCAGATGCGTTTTCCCATAGAGTTTGGACTATAGCGACGGGATGGGATTATTTTGCGAAAGACACCATAGGAAAGCAATTAGTACGATCATCAGATTCGATCGGAGCAAATATTGCCGAAGGTTTTGGCAGATATCATTATAAAGAAAACAAAAACTTCTGTTACTTTAGCAGGGGTTCTATTATTGAAACCAAAACCTGGCTGATAAAAGCTCATGCAAGGAATTTGATTAATGAGGAGGAATATCAATTATTGATCCAGCAGCTAGAAACAATTCACCTAAAACTTAATATTTACATAAAACACATCGGAAACGTCAAAAAGTAAAATCAAAAGCATCAACCAACGATGTTCAATGACCTAATGACGATAATGACCAAATGACGATAATGACCACATCTATCATAGTTGCTACAGCCAAAAACCACGCCATAGGCAAAGACAATAAATTACTCTGGTACTTACCTAACGATCTGAAACATTTTAAAGATGTCACCACCGGGCATACCGTAATCATGGGGCGCAAAACCTATGAGTCGGTTGGCAAACCATTACCCAAACGTCGTAACATAGTAGTAACCCAGCAGTCCATCGCTATTGAGGGCTGTGAAGTTGCAGGCTCTATAGAAGATGCCCTGGAGCTTTGCATTGGCGAGGATGAAGTATTTATTGTTGGTGGCGCCCAAATTTACCGGCAAGCCATTCCACTTACCGACCGGGTTTACTTAACCGTGATCGACCAGGATTTTGATGGCGACACTTTTTTCCCGGAGTTGGATCCCCAAGAATGGAAAGAGACAGAAAGGGAAAACTTTGAACCCGACGAAAAAAACAAGTACACCTACTCCTTCATCACGTTGGAACGCCGGTAACATTTTCTGTCATCAAATTGTTTTAATTTAAAATTTCATGCTTGCGAAATTTTATTAGATTTGCCGTCTTATTTAAAAAAAGCTTATAAACTAATTAATTACATATTATAATTCGATGCAAGGTAAAGGGGTTATTAAATTTTTCGCCATTCTGCTGGCTGTAGTATGCTTATACCAGCTATCTTTCACGTGGGTGGCGCGCAAAGTTGAAAGTGATGCCAAAGTATATTCAAAGGGTAACCCTGAGAGAGAAAAAGCGTATCTGGATTCTATGTCTACACAACCGGTATATCCGTTGTTCAAACACAATTATCAATACGTTAAGCAAAGAGAATTAGCATTGGGCCTCGACCTTAAGGGGGGGATGAATGTTACTATGCAAATTTCGCTCGACGAATTGGTGAGGAAAATTGCCAACAACAATCCTGATGTGGTGTTCAACCAGGCTTTGGCTAATGCCGACAAATTACAGGCAAACGCGCAAACCACTCAAAAGGATTACATCACACTTTTTGTTAGTGAGTATGAGAAGCTGAATCCAAACGGTAAACTGGCTGCTATCTTTTCAACAAAAGACAACCAGGATCACTTAAAGTTTAACGCCTCGAACAGCGAAGTTACTGCTTATCTGAAAGATCAGGCTAACACAGCGGTAAAACAATCGTATACTGTTTTGAACACCCGTATCAACCAGTTTGGTGTTACGCAACCTAACATTCAATTAGAGCAAAGTTCAAATCGTATTTTGGTTGAGCTGCCAGGTGTAAAAGAACCAGAACGTGTTCGCAAATTGTTGCAAGGTTCTGCCAAATTAGAGTTCTATGAAACCTATGATAATGCCGAGGCTTATCAATACCTGATCAATATTGACAATTTGCTGGCTGCAAAAAATAAAACAGCAAAAGCAGATTCATCAAAAGCCAAAGCTGCTACAACAACTGCTGCCGCTAAAACTGATACTGCTGCTAAAGCAGGTTCATTATTGAGTAAAGTTCAAAAAAATGCTGCTAAAGATACATCTGCAGCGGCATTAGCTAACAAAACACAATTTACAGCATTGCACCCACTGTTTTCAGTGTTGTCTCCAAACATTGGTCAGGATGCAAGCGGTCAGCAGCAATTAGGCCAGGGCCCTGTTGTAGGCTATGCTCCACTAAGAGACACTGCTAAGGTTAACTCTTACCTGCATAGTGCCGATGTACAAGCGGTAATACCACGCAACCTGAAATTTCTTTGGGAAGTAAAACCACTAAAAAACAACAAAGACAAAGCATTTGCATTATACGCTATCAAATTAACAGGTGCTGACAACGGCCCGGTATTGTCTGGCGATGTGATCAATGACGCTCGTGCCGATAATGATCCTAAAGGAAATCCGGAAGTTGTGATGATCATGAACTCAGAAGGTGCCCAGAAATGGCGTACCATTACTGCTGAGGCATCATCAGGCACTAACAAAAAAGCAGTAGCCATTGTATTGGACGATAATGTTTACTCTGCACCAAACGTACAGAACGAAATATCAGGTGGTGTATCTTCTATCTCCGGAAACTTTACTATTGAAGATACCAGGGATTTGGCCAACGTATTAAAAGCTGGTCGTTTACCTGCCCCTGCTCACATTATATCAGAATCGGTAGTAGGTCCGTCATTAGGTCAGGAAGCTATCAATGCTGGTGTAACTTCAAGTATATTAGGCTTGGTAGTAGTATTGATATTCATGATTGCTTATTACAACCGTGCAGGTACTGTAGCGGTAGTAGCGGTTATCATCAACATATTTTTCCTGATGGGTGTATTAACCAGCTTAGGCGCTGTGTTAACTTTACCGGGTATTGCCGGTATCGTGCTCACCCTAGGTATCGCGGTTGATGCCAACGTATTGGTTTACGAACGTGTTCGGGAAGAGCTTGGTTTAGGCAAATCATTAAGAATAGCCGTAGCCGATGGTTTCAAACATGCGTTACCATCTATTCTCGATTCGCAGATCAGTACATTCTTAACCGGTTTAATACTGTTTATCTTTGGTTCGGGCCCGATACAAGGTTTTGCCACTACATTGATGATTGGTATCATTACCTCCCTGTTCTGTTCACTGCTGATCTCAAGGGTTATATTTGAGTGGATGCTTGACAAAGGCTGGGATATTAAATTCTCAAACCCATGGAGCTCGCACACATTTAAAAACGCGAACTTTAAATTTGTTAAAAATCGTTTCAAATTTTACGCTTTCTCTGGTATATTCATATTAGCTGGCTTAGTATCCATCTTTACCCGCGGCTTTAGCTATGGTGTAGATTTTGAAGGTGGCCGTAATTATATCATTACTTTCCCTAATAAGGCTGTTTCTACAGAGGCTATCCACGATGCAGTTGATGCTACATTAGGTCGCAGTACCGAGGTCAAAACATTTGGTGCTGATAAAATGAGCATTACCACCAACTTAATGATCAAGGATAACAATGCTGCTACAGACTCTAAAGTAAGAAGCATATTGATCCAGGCATTAGGCGCTAAAGAGGCAACACGTATAAGCGATAAGGATATAGTAGGTTTCTCAAAAGTGAGCGCTACTGTTGCTGATGAATTAAAAACCTCTGCTATCTATACCGTATTGTTTGCCATATTTGTAATCTCGGCTTATATCCTGATCCGTTTCCGCAAATGGCAGTTCAGCTTAGGTGCGATGGTGGCCACCGCGCATGATGCGTTACTGGTACTATCATTCTTCTCTCTATTCAGAGGTATACTTCCATTCTCCCTGGATATTGACCAGGCGTTTATCGCAGCAATATTAACTGTAATTGGTTACTCTATCAATGATACCGTGGTTGTATTTGACAGGATCCGCGAGTTCCTGGAACTACACCATGCTAAAACTGATAACCCGGAAGAAGTAATTAACCAGGCAATCAACAGTACGTTGAGCCGTACTATCATTACTGCTTTAACCGTGGTATTCGTATTGATCGTGTTGTTCATATTTGGTGGCGACGTGATCAAAGGATTCTCGTTCGCTTTATTGATTGGTGTGATCTTCGGAACATACTCATCTATCTGCGTTGCTACACCGGTTATTGTTGACTTTGGTAAAAAAGACCTGAGATAAACTCCATAAATTTATTTATAAGGCCCCAAAGAACTTTTGGGGCCTTTTTTGTTTCTATTAATATCCAAACTGTTCAAAAAAGATACATTTGTTGCATCATTGTATAAAATAAAACACCTGTGCTATGAACTTAACAGACAGCTCAAAATTTCCACTGGTAGTTATTGTAGGCGGGGGCTTTGGTGGCCTCCAGGTGGCCAAGCACTTGAAGGATAAACCCGTGGAGGTTTTAATGCTCGATAAGCATAATTACCACACCTTTCAGCCGCTTTTGTACCAGGTGGCCACGGGCAGTCTCGAGTCGGAATCCATCGCGTTTTCGCTGCGTAAGAACTTTTCCAATCAAAAGAACTTCAGGTTCAGGATTGCCGAGGTAACCAAAGTAAATGCCGCAAAAAACACTATTGATACTACCATTGGCGAAATAGCATATGATTACCTGGTGATAGCTACAGGATCGACAACCAACTTTTTTGGAAACAAGGATATTGAAAAGTTTTCGATGCCGATGAAATCTATCCCGGAGGCCCTTAACCTGCGATATTCTATTTTGCAAAATATTGAGGAAGCATTACTAAAACCTACTCCGGAAGAGCGAGCTCCTTATTTGACCTTCGTATTGGTAGGTGCTGGCCCAACCGGAGTAGAGCTATCAGGCGCACTGGCCGAATTACGTAACCATATCCTCGCCAAAGATTATCCCGAACTCAAAAAAGAGGACATGAAAGTATACCTGGTTGATTTTCTTCCGAAGGTATTAGGCCCTTTTTCTGAAGAAGCATCCGCCGCCACTAAGGATTTTTTGACCAAAATGGGCGTCGAAGTACTTTTAGGTGTAAAAGTAGATAGTTATGATGGTGACGAAATCAAATTTGAAGGGGGCAAAACCATCCGCACCAAAACCGTGATCTGGAGTGCCGGGGTCATGGGGGTTATACCCGAAGGCATCGACCCCAATTTTATCGAACGTGGCAACAGGATCAGGACGGATAGCGTTTGCCGCGTAGTAGGCACCAGCAATATATTTGCCATTGGCGATGTGGCAGCCATGATAACCGATGAAACCCCAAAAGGTCATCCCGGTGTGGCACAGGTAGCCATACAAATGGGACAACATGTGGCTAAAACCATTGCCCAATTAATCAATCATGAGCCTACAGAGCCTTTCAATTATTTCGACAAGGGCTCGTTAGCCACTATCGGTCGAAATAAAGCCGTTGCCGATTTGGGTAAAATAAAGTTCCAGGGATTTTTTGCCTGGCTGGTGTGGCTATTCGTCCACCTGATATCGCTTTTGGGAGGTCGTAACAAGGTGATCGTGTTCATTAACTGGGTATCAAGCTATATTACGTATAACGGCGGTACAAGGCTTATTATCCGCAAGTTTGAACGAGAGGGTCTTACTGAGGATGAGCATCTGCCCAAAACGGTTGATTAATTTCTGAGTCTTAAGCCGAAAGTCATAAAGCCTTCAGATCGGGTTTAAAAATTCAAAACTTCAGACTTAAAAACTAACTTTGGACTATAAACCTCAGATTTAGTATCAGAAATGAGCATAAAAATAACCGAGTGCCCTCGCGATGCCATGCAGGGCTTGCATGATTTTATACCTACCGACATCAAAGCGACTTATATTAACCTGCTGTTACAGGTAGGTTTTGATACTATCGACTTTGGTAGCTTTGTATCGGCTAAAGCTATACCGCAGCTACAGGACACTGCCGAGGTATTAAAAAAGCTGGATATGAGCAACACACGGTCAAAACTACTGGCTATTATTGCCAACTACCGTGGTGCCGAGGACGCAGTTAAACATGAGGAGATTACTTACCTGGGTTATCCATTTTCTATATCTGAGACTTTTCAGCTCCGAAATACCAATACTACACTGCCTCAGGCATTTGATAATGTAAAAAAGATCAATGACTTATGCCATACCAGTGGTAAAAAACTGCTGGTTTACCTGTCTATGGGTTTTGGCAATCCATATGGCGATGATTGGAATACCGGTATTATTGAACAATGGACAGAAAAACTGATTGAATTAGACATAAAAAACATAGCGCTTGCCGATACGATTGGTATTGCCGGGGCTGAACAGATTAGCAGTATTTATCCCGACTTATGTCGTAAATTCCCGGAAACAGAATTTGGTATCCACCTCCATTCCACACCTGATACCTGGCAACCCAAGATAGAGGCAGCCTATAAAAGTGGCTGTAAACGTTTCGACGTGGCATTAAAAGGTTATGGAGGCTGCCCAATGGCCTCAGATGACCTTACAGGCAATATCGCTACCGAAAACCTAATTAGATATCTCCAATCACAAAACGAGCTCCTGGGGCTTGATTTGAACAAATTTCAGGAAGCGATGGATTATTCTGGAAAAGTATTTGGGTAAATGTGTAAATTTCAGATGTGCAGATGAATAGTACAAGGACATCATTTGCATATCTGGAATCAGCATATCTGCACATTGGCTAAGCTATAGCTTTAACCGTTTTGCTTATTTTTGTTTTTACGTTTTTATCAAAGTTTTCCATTACCAATACCGCCGCCCCAATCAGCTCGGCGTCAAAACCAAGCTCAGATACCAATAATTCGGTGCCGCCGGCCAATCTAGGTATACAGTATTTGTGTAGGGCCTGTTGTATAGGTGCCATTAGTATCTTGGCTACTTTTGCTCCTCTTCCGCTTAGTACAATATTTGCCGGGTTCATGATGTGGATAAGAATGGCCAGAGCCTTCCCTATTTTATAACCTGCATCAGACAGTAGCTCAATGGCAAACTGATCGCCATTATTGGCAGCTTCCAATACAGCATCCCCCATCAATTTAGAGTGGTCATTATCGTTACTGTTATATTTTAAACTGGTAATACGCCCCTGCTGAATACCTGCAATAGCTTTTCGTGCCACAACCAGCATGGAGGCCTCTGCTTCCAGGCAACCACGTTTGCCACATTCGCAAAGCGCGCCATCCTCTGATAAAGGGATGTGGCTCAACTCACCGGCAAAACCATTATATCCGCGAAATAGTTTACCATTCACAATCATCCCTAAGCCAATGCCCCAGCCCAGGTTAATCACCATAACCTCATTTTGCGATTTGGCTATCCCAAATTTTTGCTCGGCCAAAGCAATCAGACTCGAGTCGTTATCAATATAGGTGGTAATACCGGTTTTTGCGGTCAGATAAGCTGTAAGGCTTTCACCGCCAGCGTCAAGATAAGTGTAATTGATACCTTCGGTAACATTTATAAAACCAGGCATACCAATGCCCATACCAGCTATTTTTTCTTTCGCAATACCCGAGTTTTTAATATAATTATTGATCTCTGCAGTCAGTTTACCGAGGGCATCGGGATTGTTGAGTAGCTTAAGTTCAAAAGTAACCATCTCTGCCACAGCATTGTTAAGCAAATCAAAAAGCTGTATGCGAGCCGTAAGCTGGTCAAGTGCTATAGCCAGAATATACATCGTATTGGCCTTTACCGAGTACATGAGCGGACGACGACCTCCACTTGAAGGAGCATAACCATCCTCCACAACAAAACCCTCATCCATTAATTCATTTACAGCTTTGGCTATTGACGGTATGCTTTTATCAAACAACTCGCTCAACCCTGCACATGACATCGCTTTATTAAAGTAAAGCGTTTTAATGATCATATTTTTTAGCCTACTGCCCTTTATACCTTTGTTCTCCAGTTCCATTCAATAATTTATAATTGGGTTTATAACAGGCAATGCCTTAGTGTTTTGAATTGTATAAAAATAAAAATAAAGTATTTAACCACAACTGTTATTATTACACTTAGCGGATACCTGTATAATTGACAAAATTAATGAAACAATTGCCTACAGTATGTAAAAAAAGAAATTGTAGAAATACGCCCCCTACTCCTTTTCCAAAACTTTTTAAACCTTTTATTTTAACACTTTTTCAGTCAAAAACAGGGCAAAAAGGCCTCGCTTTCGGCAGTTTTAACAGATTTTTAACGCCATTTTAACACTTTTTAACAAATTTCAGGCCTGTTTTGAAGGGTTTAAAAAGTACTAATATATTGATTTGCAAATGGCAACATACCAAACGATAGATTTTTTGAACCTGCTAGCCTCTTAACAGGACAGCCCTATATTCTCTTAAGAAGAATACAGGGCTGCTTTATTGTAAATATACCGAAAATTAACGGGAAGCAAAAATGAATTAGGGAAATGTTAGATATCAAAACTTGCCATCCCAAATAGCTTTTGCCTCATTTTTCCGCGATTTAAGTTTAGAATAAACCTCTACACCCTCAGCATCATTCATCTCTTCTATTGAATTCATATCAGTTTCAAAACAATCATCAAAACTATCAATCCGCCATCTAACAAATCGTCCTCCCGGATTTAAATACGGTTTGGCATATTCGTCCTTTTGATCTCTCAGTTTTTGGTAGGCATCCTCGGCCGACCGTGCCTTGATGAGCACCAATCTTTTTTCGATATCCTGCTTTTTACGTGATATCCCTTCAATTTCAATAACCACGGTCATTTTCACGCAGAAAAACTTATCTTGTATTTTACTTTCGGCTTCAATTTTCGTGGCATGCTCAACAGATTCGATCCATATTGATCCAACCAAATCAAGTTTATCAAGCTTTCTTAAAGTGGTATATTTCACTTTTGTTTTAAGCCCTGTTGGGCGTTTTTTTGTTCCGATAAGCTCATCATACTCAAACCAATTTAAATTGACAAGTTTTTTAAATGCATTTTTAAAACCTTCGTCTATCTTTTTCAACCTTTCCTTAGGTTTAATATCGATCAGAACTCTTTGATCAGGATAGGGGTATGAAAGCATAATCTTTAGATTCACCAGGCGCTTATCATTTTTAACGTTGCTATCTAAAACCCAATTTTCTAATCCATATACTTTTTTCATCGTTATAAAACCTATATCTCAAACCTAATAAAAAAAGCCCTTTGAAACTAAACTTCAAAGGGCACTATTAATATTTTCACTTTCTACCTTAGGCTTTAAGCTTTACTCCACTTCAAACTCCTTCTTCAGCTTAATATCAACCGACGAGCTGCCGATCATGACCATGAATTTACCAGGCTCAACCGTCCAGTTCATGTTTTTATCCAGTAGGGCCAGGTCGTCAGGGTGCAGGGTAAACTGTACCGTTTTCTTTTCGCCGGGAGCCAGGTTTATACGCTCAAAACCGCGCAAGTCATACTCATAGGTAGTTACGCTGCTCACTTCATCTTTAAGGTATAATTGTACCACCTCATCGCCTTTGCGGTTGCCGGTGTTGGTTACATCCACACTTACCTGAACATCGCCCTGTGAGTTTTCTTTCTCTGGCGATACCTGCAGGTTGCTGTACTCAAACTTGGTATAGCTTAAACCGTAACCATAAGGATACAACGCGCCGTTCACGCTGGTTTTACCCCAGCTGTTTTCGCCGCCCTGGCTGGCCTGCGATGCTGGCTTAAACGGAAAGTTAAACTCAATTTGTCCTGTAGTTTTAGGGAAGGTAATTGGCAGCCTGCCGCCGGGATTATTATCACCAAACAGGGTTTCGGCCACTACACGACCGCTTTCGGGGCCCGGGAACCAAGCTTCGAGTATAGCCGGTACAAATTTGTTTTCCCAATTAACAGTAAGCGGTTGCCCGTTAATCATCACCATCACCACCGGTTTGCCGGTTGCCTGCAAAGCCTGGATCAGTTTTAACTGACGGCCAGGCAGATTTAAACCCGTGCGCGATAGACTTTCACCCACCCTTTCAAAATCTTCACCAACCACAGCTATCACTACATCGGCCTGTTTAGCCTGTGTTACTGCGGAATCAATACTGGCTTGCTCCTGCGTGGTAAGGGGCGTTTCGATAATTTCACTTTCGGGCCAGGTAGCATCAACCACGTTACAGCCTTTGGCGTAGGTTACATTTACATCCTTACCTACATAGTTTTTAATACCATCCAGCACATTGGTAACCGGGTTATGCGACGGACCGTAACGGCTGGTAGCATAATTTTTTTCGGCAGCCAGCGGACCGGTCACCAGTATATTTTTCAGTTTGCTTTTATCCAAAGGCAACAGATCGCCCTGGTTTTTCAGCAACACCATCGACTCCCGATTCATTTGCAATGACATGGCATCATCGGCCGGGGTATGTACTTTTTTATCAGCCGATTTTGGATCTTTTACATATGGATCATCAAACAAACCCAAATGGAATTTTACCCGCAATACATCGCTTACTCTTGAATCAACTACTTTCATAGATAGTTTGTTCTCCTTGATCAGCTCCCGCAAAGGCATAATATAAGTTTGCGGCATGGTGAAGTTGGTACGTACATTCAATCCGGCTTCTACCGCTTGTCTTACAGCCTCCTTATAATCGCCTGCTACGTGATGTTTGGAGTACAGGTATTCTACAGCCTCGCTATCAGATACCACATAGCCATTGAAGCCAAATTTTTGACGAAGCAGCTCGGTTAAAAAATAATAACTACCGGTGATGGGCACACCATCCCAATCGTTATAACTGCTCATCACGCCCATAGGATGCGCTTCCTGAATTACCCGGCGAAATGGATATAAGTAGATCTGATACATCTCGCGCGGGGCCACATGCGGATCGGTACGGGCGCTACCATCACGACCACCTTTAGGTACGCTGTATACAGCAAAATGCTTCAGCGTTGACGCTACGCCCTCTTCCTGGATACCCAGCACCATTTGTTTGCCCAGTTCGGCAATGTGGAAAGGGTTTTCGCCATAGCACTCCACTACACGGCCCCAGCGCTGATCGCGCGCAGGATCAAGGATGGGAGCGTAAACATTGGTATATCCTAAAGCTTTGGCTTCGCGGCCAACAGTCTGTCCGGCCCGACGTACCAGTTGTTTATCAAAAGTACTGCCGATAGATATGGGAGCTGGTAAAGATGTAGCACGATCATGATTGAGGCCATGGATACCCTCGTTGGTAAAATCAACCGGGATACCCAAACGGGTTTCTTCTACAAACCATTTCTGGATGGTATTGATAGCCGAAGCGTGTTTGCTGTAAGGGAACGAGTATTGTGTATATGCCCTATCTGTGGTGGAAACCAAATTATTCAGTTCCTCGTCAATATTGGCAATGCCGTCCTTCCAAACTTCGTTTTTCCATGATGCGGCGGGCATTTCTTCCTTTAAAACCCGTTTGTAGCCATATAAAGTGGCCATCTGGCAGGTTTTTTCTTCAACGGTCATCTGGCTTAGCAGGTCGGCTACGCGCTTATCAACAGTTTGCGACGGGTCTTCAAAAACGTCCATTTTGCCGTTCTTGTTAAAATCAACCCAACCTTTGTGGTAAATATTTTTTTCTTGTGCCGATGCGGATAGCGCCAGTCCTACTATCAGCGCCGAAGCCATGCTTGCGCGTGGCAGGGAGTACTTTTTTCTCATGCAGATATAATTGCGGTTAGTACTCCAAATATATGTTTTAAGAACCTGGTTAACTTAAACGCCTGTTATAGAAATTACGAAAACGATTGCGGAGGATTTTTCCGTAAGCCCGAAGGCCTGTCATCCTGAGCCTGTCGAAGGACGTGCGCAAAGGCCCTGCCCACCATACTTCGACGGCCTATATTGAAATTGTCATTTCGAACGAGGTACGAGGAGAAATCTTCCACATAATGCAAGGTTCACCTTAGATAGCGCAAAAGATTTCTCTCTTCGTTCGAAATGACAACAGCTTTTGAGTTATTTTTTAAAATTCTTTACAAAAAACCTCACTGCCAAACTATCAACTTTCAAATGCACCTGATGCCGGTTTACGCTTGTGTCATCTGTAAAATAAGTTGGGGCTTGTTTCTTTACATCATCAATTGCCTCCTGCAACATTACATAATGGCCGGTTTTGCCTGGGTTTACATAGTATTGAGAACCTTTGATAAGCTGATGGTAGCGCAGGGCATTGGTTTTTACCGGGGCGATGCTGTCACCTTGCGAGCCTACGATATAAACAGGCCCAGCGATGTCACGATCAGAAACAAAACCCGGACCTAATGCCGGTGAAATGGCGAAGAAAGCCTTGATCCGCTTATCATACAATGGCGGAGGATTTTTGGCTACGGCCAGCAGATCTTTATCGTCCAGGTATTTGTTTATACCGGGAAATTCAGGTACGTTAATTTCGTTTCTTCCGATGGTTTTATAATAATTGAGCAACGACAGAAAATCAAACTTTCCTCCGGCCAATGCTATAGCTGTATAACCACCGAATGAAAAGCCAGCCATCCCAACTTTATCTGGATTGATCACAGCCTTCAAATCCGGTTGATCAAGCAAACAACTGATGACAAAGCTGATATCCTGCGGGCGTTCCCAGGGCTTTAAAAACTCAAGAGGGATCTTATGATCATAAGTGTTGCCCCAATGATCAACGGCAGCCACGATGAAACCCGTTTGTACCAAGGCATCTGCCAGCCATTCCAGCGAAAGACGGCTGCCTCCTGTGCCATGCGAGATCATAATGAGCGGGAGTTTATCTGTCGGGAGTTTCCCATCACGTACGGTTTGAACACGCGTAAATGGCGAAAATACCTTGTCGCTTTGTTTTAAAGTATCTATTGTGGGGTACCAAATTTCGGTGGTTAAGGGGCGGTTACGTTTTTCGTCCTTAAAATGAAGGGTGCGCTCACCTATATGTGTTTGCGCGCAAATGGTATGATGAAACAAGGCAATGATGAGCGTAATATAAATGGAGCGGTGCATACAGTTATATGATTTAGAAACAAAGCAAGCTAATAACCATTGCAAAAAGATTGACAATAGTCAATAAATCATTTTTTTGATTTGAGGCGGCTCAGTGTTTCCTGCGATATACCCAGATAATCGGCAATAATTTTGCCCGGTAACCTTTGTATCAGTCCGGGTTGCGTTTGCATCAGGATGTTGTAGCGCTCCTTAGCATCCAGGGTTATCAGGCTTTCAATACGCTCTATTGAGGCTATATAATCCTGCTCCAATCCCAGGCGGATCATGGTTTCCCAGCCGGGTATTTCCTTCATCAGCATCTGCGAATCCTGTCGGCTGATCATGAGCAACTCCGAAGCTTCCATACTCTGTATAGCCGCTACCGATGGCTTTTGCTGTACAAAACTGGGGAAGGCTGTACCGAAGTGATCTTCAAATATCAAAAACCGCGTCCACTCGCTGCCGTCATCCTTGGTTAAAAAAACGCGGAGGCAGCCTTTCACTACAAAAAACAAATACCGGGCAACGCTCCCTTTTTCGAGCAGTATCTCTCCACGTTTGGCCAGTCTGGGTTTGTAACAGCGATTTACGAGTTGTTCCTGTTCGGCAGTAAGGACGATCTTTCCTTCCAGTTGTTTTTGTAACGCGGGGTGCATTAGGCTAACATAAGCATTATTTATTTGCTGCTCAAGTGTGGTTTAAGCGAGAGAAATTAAAAACCTATTAGTCTAATTGTTAAGCGATTGTAATTATCAGGGCATCATTAAACTATTTATTATTATATCCGTCCAAACAAATAAACTCACTTAAACTTATTACCCAATGAAAATCCTGAATCTACTTTGTGCGTTTATAGTAATTGCCGGTCTCGGTATGAATAAAAGCCAGGCACAAACCAAACAACCCGCTTCTATTACCTTTAAAAGCGCGGCCAACTTACCTTATCCACTTACCTGGACTACCAGTGTTACCGATGGCACCTATATTTATACCATATCGGGCTATAGAGGGCTAGGTAGTTTTTCATCCGAAGTGTTAAAGTACGACCCTCAATTAAACAAATGGTCTGTACTGGCAGATATAGGCGGCACTAAAATACAAACCTCCGCTGCTTACGTGCCAGCTACCGGGAAAATTTACATTATGGGTGGCATTAGCGGTTTAGGTGGGGTACGTATTGCAAGTCAGATATTTCAAGGGATACAAACCGTAGATGTTAAAACCGGGAAGGTAGAAAACCTGCATATTTTAAACCCAATGGCCAGTACCTATGGCAGCGCGGTTGAATGGAACAACAAAATATACCTTTTTGGTGGAACCATGGATAAAAAGCATACCTTAAATTCCCTGTATGAGTTTGACCCGCTGACTGCAAAATTCACACAGTTGGCCGGTATGCCCGAGAGCCTGCAAGCCGCCGGAGCTGTAGTTGATGGCGTGATATATACCTTTGGTGGTTTTGATGCCTTTCTGGGCCGTCAATCCTATAGTATCAATGCGTATGATATTAAAAGCAATACCTGGAAAAAAATGGGTAAACTACCTGAGTTTTTGTCGGCCAATAGTGTTTCGGCCTGCGGTGATAAGGTATTTGTAATTGGAGGTTATGACGATGAAGATTTTATAGGGTACTATGACACCAAAACCAATCAGTTTGTAAAACTCAAATCGAACATGGAGCGGCGCCGGGCGACAGCATCGGCAGTTTATAATAATTACCTGTTTATTTTTGGTGGCCTAACCCGTTTTAAAGCTTTCAGAAATTCAACATTGCAAACCACGCAAGTGGCCAATTTGGAACCTTTTTTGAGCAATAGCGCGAGTAAGTAATTAAAGGATAAAGAATAAAAAAAGCATATTATTGATCAATAACAGGCTTTTTTTATTAACGTAATAAATCCTGGTATATAGCGTAATTCTCGTCGTCAAAACAAACAAATGTTACCAATTGGATACCATCATTCCCAGCTAAAAAATGCTTTACAGTACTGATAGCTATGGAGGCAGCTTTTTGTTTAGGAAAATGATAAATTCCGGTACTGATATTGGGGAAAGCAATAGTTGCGACATTGTTTTGTACTGCCAGATTCAGACTGTTTAAGTAAGCCGATGCCAACAGTTCTTCCTCGTTGCTATTTCCCTTATTATAAACAGGCCCAACGGTATGGATCACATATGTGGCCGGTAAATTCCCTGCTGTTGTGATTACAGCTTCGCCAGTTTTACAGCCACCCTGCCTGTTTCGGATCTGAACACACTCTTCCAATATAGCTTTTCCTCCGGCGCGATGTATAGCACCGTCAACGCCGCCTCCACCTAATAAAGAGGTGTTAGCTGCATTTACTATGGCATCTGCCTTAATCTTAGTAATATCACCCTTGATCAGTGTAATACGGCTATTATTCATGGTGCAAATATACTACTCTGCCGCTTCCTCGCCTTTGGTACCCAGCTTTACGATATCGCCTTTTTGAAATAAGATGGCCTGCAGGGTGGTGCGCCACACCGGCTTTTTGCGCAGCAGGAATTCCAGATCCATACCAAAATGTTTAAACTCTTCCTGTTGAGCATTTTGCATAATGGCTTTTGCCGCCTTGTCGGTTTCAACAGAAATGCGTTGCTCGTACCAGTTGATAGCTTCAGCTTCTTCGGTTAAGGAAACAATCATCCGCGCAAAAGTCCTGGTTTCGGCGGATAATTCATTGGCTGGTTCGTGATATTGATCAAATGACATAATATTTTTTTATTTTAAAAGGCTTGGCATATCGCATTTGTTTCGATATAACGATATTTAGAAAGGATACAGATTAAACCAGGATACTCAATCCAGCGTTAAATAACATTGCTCATGAAACAGGAAGAACCATTAATAGCGCAGCCCGCCATCAGATTGGCCTGGAAAAAATACCGGCATTTATGGAAGGCAGCAGAGGTACCGGCCAAACATATGCTTTTAAAAGAAGGCGATATTAGTCGCAAGGCTTTTCTGATCGAAAAGGGCTGCGTCCGCACCTGGTTTTATCATGACGGTAAAGAAATCAGTTTTCAATTCTTTTTTGAGGGCGATGTAGTTTCATCTCCGCAAAGCATGCGTAAACATATCCCAAGTCCGTTCAGTATCGAAACACTGGAACCTTGTGCCATACGCTGGCTGGATGCGGCCGACATGGAAAAGGTACGCAAAGACCCGGTACTATACCAATTTATCATTGAACAGGCCGGCGATAAGCAAGCCGAGTTTATGCAGCATTTTTTCTCGTACTTAAAAGATAGCCCTACCCAACGCTACGAAAACCTGTTACAGCAAAAACCCGAAGTGATCAAACGCGTTCCTTTGCAGCACATAGCCTCTTATCTGGGTATTACGCAGGTATCTCTGAGCCGTATCCGTAATAAAATTAAGTGACCTGGCATTATTTATCTTTTGTTAAATGATACGCCAAAAAAACTTCTGAATTTTAACATGTTAAATCGTTTAAATCATGAGTTTAGTAAAAATAATCCCCAAGATCATTTATAAAGATGTGCAGATCGGCGTAAACCTTTTCCTGGCACTTGGCTTTGAAACCAAATATTCTGAGGACGGATTTTACATTATGGCCCGCGATGGCGTTACCATTTATTTAGTAGCCAGTGAAGATGATTTTTACGTACATGACCGACCGGAAATGAGGATAGTCACCGACGATATTGAAGGGTTTTATGCCGAGGTAAGCTCCAAACATCCGGAAATATTGCACCCCAATTTAAAGGTGATCAAAAATCAGCCATGGGGCTTAAGGGAATTCGCAGTATTGGATGAAACAACCGTTTGTATTATTATTCAACAATCAATTTAACCATGAGCCAGGAAGAATCATTTTCAAATGAGCGGGATTATAGCAGCATTAGTCCATCGGCACGATCATTATTATTGCTGAAAGGCTTTACGGATATTCCTTTTGCCTTGGAGGCTGCAAAATTGATCAGTCGCCCCAACCATTACAGGCCCGATTTCAGTATCAAGGATCTCGCCTTTTGGGCGCGATTATTACACTTTGAATCAAGGTATAAAAGCATTAACCAATTATTGACGAATTTGCAGGTTCAGAATATTTTGGAGATATCTTCCGGGTTTTCCTTCCGCGGATTAAGCTCGGTATTAAATAAGGAGCTTTATTATATTGATACCGATCTGCCAGAGGTAATTACTACCAAGCTAGGTCTGCTGGACGATCTGCTGCCCCATGATGCCATCCCCCATGGCGAACTGGAGACTTTAGCCCTCAATGCGCTCGACGAAACTGCCTTTACATCCATAACCAATCATTTCCCAAAAGGCGAACTGGTAATTGTAAACGAGGGTCTACTGGTTTACCTGGACACCGACGAAAAAAGAAAACTATGCTGCAACATCCGCAAGATACTTCGGCAACGTGGCGGATACTGGATCACGGCAGATATCTATGTTAAATCCCCAAACCGGCTTCCGGGTCTTCAGATGAACGATAAACTACAGGAGTTTTTCAGAGAGCACCGTATTGAGGAAAACAAATTCAACAGTTTTGAAGAGGCTGAAGCATTCTTCAAAACAGAGGGCTTTATCATCGATAAAGAAGCTGAAGCAGAGCACCAAAACTCCGGTTCGTTAAAATATCTGTTGGCAAATGCCACCCCGGAGCAGTTGGAAGATATGCGTCGCATTGGGCGCGTTCGTGCTACCTGGCGTTTAAAACTGGCTGATTAGATTTTTTATTATTAAACCAAATTATAAATTGCAGGTCATACTAATAATACCATATTACTGCTATAGTATGGTATTATTATTTTAACAAATCCTGCTTTATGAAAAAAACATTCCTTATCATCACCGCTATTACTTTTATTATTGCTTCCTGCAAAAAAGATAATAGTTCTTCGGTCGTAAAAACCCAGGAAGATCCTAACTGGATCAAACTGGAAATACCTAATGGTAACGCAGCTTATGCCGTTGCCGGCAATATTGACGGCACCCTGCTGGTTACTACCAAAGCCAAAGCCTATTTTACTACAGACAAAGGCAAAACCTGGCAGGAATCAAAAAATTTCAACGGCCCGATACAGGGCTTATATGCCAGCAAGGATACCGTATTGGCGCTATTTGCTACCGGCGGACTGGAATTGGAAGGTACTCTGACAGCTTCGATAGCACAATTCTATACCCTTGATATGGGCAAAAGCTGGAACCGTTACTTAGATTACCAACGGGCACAAAAGATCAGCAAACCCATCGGTATTGTTCAATCAGCACAAAACAAAGTAACCTACGAGCTAAAATACAATACCAAGCCTGTTTCGGCTAATAGCAATGCTTATGTCCACGGACCAACAACCATATTAAGGGATAGCCAAAGTATCGACCTTCCGTTTCAAGTCCGGATCGAAAACTTGTATATGGATAGTAACGATCGTTTGTATGTAGCCGCATCCGGTAATATTTACAACCAGGAAAAAGGTGACTTTATCTACAACGGAGATAATACTCCTGCCGTGATTTATGTGTCGCGCAAAGCGTTACCGTAGTTGGTACTGATTGCCCTTAATTTCTGACTTTAACCTCCAATGGTGTTACATTCCTGAAAGCATATGGATCGATATCGCTGATGCTTACTTTCATAACATCCTGGGTATTTTTGATGGTAACGTTCAGACTGCCATCTGGATTAAGGGGTACGCTAACGTAATGTTTACCATCGGCCTGTGCAGGAGTTGCACTTCCTTTTAACAAATTTACGGTTAAGGCTACAGCGATAATGGTTAATACAATTTTGGTATACAGATCTGTTTTCATAGCTATATTGCTTTAAGTTTTAGATTGAGAGCAATATAATTAAAATCATATTATTTCGGTAAATAATAACCAACACTTGTCATTTCGAACGGAGAGAGAAATCTTATACGAGCAGTGTCCTCACGTAAAAGATTTTTCGCTGCGCTCAAGAGGTAGTTTCTCCTCGTACCTCGTCGAAATGATAAATTGCGATTATCTTATTCACCCAGCCTCGTGTTTCTTAATCTTAATAAACACCAGCTTTGAGGTGGGCGTATTGCTCTTCTCGGCAACACTGTCTATCGGTATCAGCACATTGGCTTCGGGGTAGTAGGTTGCCGTGTTTCTTTCGGGGATATTGTATGGTACTACCACAAACAGATGGGCTACTCGCTCTACACCTCCATGATAATTAAACAGATCAACCTTCTCGCCCGATTTAAAGCCAGCTTTGCGCATATCCTGCTCGTTCATGAATATTACCCGGCGCTCGTTATGGATGCCGCGATAACGATCGTCAAGACCATATAAAGTGGTATTAAACTGGTCGTGACTGCGGATGGTACCCATACGGTACTCATCAGCGGCAATATCATGTTTTGGAAGTTCAGTTATAGCAAAGCCTATCCTGGTTCCATTAGTTTTATTTTCAAATTTACCTGTACGTGGGGCATTGGGCAGGTAAAAGCCTGCCGGGATACGTACACGCTGATTATAATCTTCAAAACCGGGTATTACTTTGGCAATATCATCGCGCACCGCATCATAGCTCCTGGCGTATTTGTCCCAATCAACCACAGAGCGATTGCCTAAGGTAGCCTTGGCTAGGTTACAAACAATCTGGTTCTCGTTCATCAGATTGTCTGATATGGGTTTCAGCATCCCTTTTGACATTTGTACCACCCCCATCGAATTTTCGCAGGTGATGAATTGTGCTTCGCCGTTGACTTCATCTTTATCGCTGCGGGAGAGCGTTGGTAATATCAAAGCTTCTTCGCCATGTACCAGGTGACTGCGATTAAGCTTGGTAGATACATGTACCGACATTTCCAGCTTGCGCATAGCCTCGGCAGTATAAAGCGTATCCGGCGTAGCCGAAAGAAAATTGCCCCCCATGGCAAAAAACACTTTCAGTTTGCCTTCGTGCATGGCCTGTATTGATTCCACCACATCATAACCATGTTCGCGCGGCGGTTCAAAGCCAAAAACTTCTTTTAGTTTATCCAGTTGTTTGGGCGATGGTTTATCATATATCAGCATGGTACGGTTGCCCTGTACATTGCTATGCCCTCTTACCGGACACAGGCCTGCACCGGGTTTGCCGATGGCGCCTTTTAACGCGCAGAGGTTAACGATCTCTTTAATGGTATCCACGCCGTTTTTATGCTGAGTGATCCCCATGGCCCAGCATACAATAACGCGGCTTTTATCTTTGAGCATATCCGCAGCCTGCTTAATCTGGATTAAAGACACACCGGCTTCAAGCGCCAGTTCATCCAGATCGTATCGTTTTAAACCAGTCAGAAAAGCCTCATAACCGTCGGTACTGTTTTTGATAAATTCATGATCAAATACTTTGCCCGGATTGTCCAGCTCGGCCTGATACAGCAGCTTTTCTATAGCTTTGAGCAGGGCCATATCGCCGTTTATTTTTACCTGCAGGTAAAGATCGGCCAGGTGCGAATCGATACCCAGGATGCCTTTAACGGTTTGCGGGTTTTTAAAACCCATCAACCCGGCCTCGTGCAGTGGGTTTATGGCGATGATCTTTGCTCCTCTCCTTTTACCTTTTTGTAAAGCGCTGAGCATCCTCGGGTGATTGGTTCCCGGATTTTGCCCCATAATAATGATCACATCGGTATCGTAAAAATCATCCAGGGTAACGGTTCCTTTCCCTATCCCAATGGTTTCGGTAAGCGCCACTCCGCTTGATTCATGACACATGTTGGAACAATCGGGCAGGTTATTGGTACCATACTCACGCACAAACAACTGGTAGGTAAAGGAGGCCTCGTTACTGGTGCGGCCAGAAGTATAAAATGCCGCCTCATTGGGCGATGCCAAGCTATTGAGCTTGTCGCCTATCTTTTTAAAGGCATCATCCCAGCTGATGGGCTGATAATGCGTAGCACCTTTGGGCAGATAAACAGGCTGGGCGATGCGTCCCTTCTTTCCTATTTCATAATCATTCAATTTAGCCAGATCGAAAACGGAGTTTTGAGCAAAGAAATCGGCGGTCAGCTTTTTAGTGGTGGCTTCCTCGGCCAGGGCTTTGGCGCCGTTCTCGCAATATTCTGCAACAGGCGAACGGTCATCATCAGGGTCGGGCCAGGCGCAGCCAGAGCAGTCAAAACCGTCTTTCTTGTTCATTTTAAACAAGCCTTCCATACCGCGTACAAAACCAGCTTCCTGTATAATATCAACCATAGCGACTTTTACCGCAGGGATACCCGCCGCCCAATGTTTTTGTTCTGTAATTTTCAGATCCAGCAGTTTCTCAGGATTTTCGGCTGCCGGTTGTTCCTGCTCTTTCTTGCTCATATCTTTTTTGCCGCTAAAGGATTGGGATAATTATCGCTCTGATCTTCGGCTACCTCATCCAAACAGGTAAAATCTTTTTCAACCAGCAGATACAAATTTCCATGTGTACCTTCAAAACCTACTTTGTCGGTATCGGCAAACTCCTGTATCAGTGCTTTAGGCACATATATGGTGATGGCATCATCCCTAAAAGTGGCAGATAGCTGTTCGTCATCCACTACCTGTAAGGCGTAAAGCAGCTGTTTACTGCCAAAATCAACCGCCTCTTGTAGGTAACCTTTTTCTGCAAGCCTGGAAGTATCAGTACGGGTAAGCCTGTATCTTAATGAATTGCCTTTAATACGTATCTTCATAACGGGGTATCTGTACGCGGTGTGCCGCGGTATATACATTAAAACGCTCATCGCGCAAAAAGCCAATGAGGGTGATGTTAAATTCCTGGGCCAGTTGCACGGCCAGGCTTGATGGTGCGCCAACCGACGCAATAATGTTGATGCCTGCCATGGCCGCTTTTTGTATCAATTCAAAACTTGCCCGGCCACTTAACAATAATATGGTTTGCCGCAGCGGCAGCCAGTTATAGTTTAATGCCGCACCAATAAGTTTATCCAATGCATTATGCCGGCCAACATCTTCGCGCAATAACAATAATTCGCCCATAGTAGTAAATAAGGCCGAAGCATGCAATCCGCCGGTATCTTCAAATATCCGCTGGTGTTTGCGAAGTATTACGGGCAGCTGGTATAAAACAGGGGATTGTATAGTATCGTTATCCCCGGGCTCAACAGCAAAGTTGCTTACCGTGCGGATGGCATCAATAGAACCTTTTCCGCAAACTCCGCAGCTGGAGGTAGTATAAAAGTTTCGTTCGGTATTTTGCAAATGGGGTACAACGCCGGCCACCAGGCTTACCTGTATCACATTCTCCTTATTTTCGGCACAGGCAATAAAACAATGCTCCGTTTGCGCAATATCCTCTGAACTTTTAATAATGCCTTCGGTAAATAAAAACCCGTTGGCCAGCTCAGTATCATGACCGGGGGTACGCATGGTAACCGAGATATTCTGCACCCGCCTTTGTCCCTCTGGCCCATGCTCCAGCCTGATCTCCAGAGGTTCTTCAATGGCCAGCACATCGATAGCAGAAGCAACTTCGGCAGCATTTACCTTAATAACCCGGGTTTTATGTGTAGAATTGGCAGCCATACATCAAATATACAATTTACGTGGCGGCTTTGTTTCTTTTTGGATTTTGGGAGCAAGGATCTATGGAACAAAGAGCAAGGATTGAAGGAGTAAAAGTACAAGGGGATAAAAATCCTTGCTCTTTGTTCCTTTTATCCTTGATCAAAAGAAATCCTTGCTCCTTGCTCCAAAAGTCCTCACTCTACATTTCCTTTGTTAACTATTTTGCCTTAATTTTGAGTATGAAGATCAATGTGCTGGCATTTGGCGTGGCAAAGGAGATATTTGGAAATTCGCAGGTTAGCCTGGAATTGACAAACGATGCCACTATTTATAATTTAAAATACCTGCTGGAACAGCAATATCCGCGATTGAAACAGCTGGCATCATACATGGTGGCAGTAAACAACGAATATGCCCTACCTGGCGATACCATACATGAACGTGACGAAATTGCCATTATACCACCGGTAAGCGGAGGATAATTTGGGGGCTATTGGATTGGGAGATTGTTGTACTGGAAGACTTATGGACAAAAAATAAGCTATAAGCAGACAAAAAATCCTTACTCTTTTGCTCCTTTTATCCTTACTCAACAAAAAATCTTTAATCAAATAAAAAACATGTCTATCAGGAAAGCCACTTTAGCCGATCATCCGGCGATATCTAAATTATTGGAACAATTGGGCTACCCGGGAACCGAGAGTTATTTACCACGAAACCTGGAGGTGATGCTCAGTCAATCGTTATCAACCGTACTGGTTTATGAACTGGATGGTGCAGTGGCCGGGTTTATCGCTTTTGATTTTATCCCACAGCTAACCACCCGTGGCGATTATGCCCGGATAAGCTGTTTTGCTGTTGATGAAAATATACGCAGCAAAGGCATAGGCAATGCGCTCGAAGAGCATTTTACGCAATTAGCTACCGAAAGAAAGTGTGACCGGATAGAAGTTCATTGTCACTCGCGCAGAGTTGATGCCCATCGTTTCTATGAACGCCAGGGTTACACCGAATCTCCAAAATATTTTGTAAAAATGCTATCCGATGAATAATATCCAGATCCTGCTTTCGGCTGAAACCTTGAACATTCAATCCTGTATTGACTGGATCATGTCGCCAGAATCCGGGGGGATTGATGTATTTATTGGAACGGTGCGTAATGCCACCAAAGGCAAACCAGTACTGAAGCTTGATTTTGAAGCCTATGAACCCATGGCCATCAGTGAAATGGAAAAGATAGCCCGACGAGTTTTTGAAAAATGGCCGGTACAAAGGGTATTGATCCATCACCGTACAGGTACTTTACAGGTTGGCGAAGTACCGGTGATCATTGCCGTATCGGCAGCCCATCGAGATGCTGCTTTTGAAGCCTGTCGCTACATCATCGATGCCCTGAAACAAACAGTACCCATCTGGAAAAAAGAAGCTTTTGAAGATGGAGAGGTTTGGGTGGCGGCGCATCCCTGAGGATTTGGGATTTCAGATGTTCAGATTTATTTAATAAAAGTCTGTCATTCTGAGCGAAGCGAAGAATCTATTATGCGTTGTGCAAGTTTTAAGAATAGATCCTTCGCTTCGCCCAGGATGACAAATGATAAATTCATGCTTCAGACAAAATCCGAAATCGAACATCCGAATTCCCAAATCAAAAAAAATCATTTCCCCAAATACGCTCTTAAGCCACCCTCCAACGAAAAAACATTAGCATCAGGTATGCGTTTCAGGATCAGTTTTACCGCTTCCTCGCTCCGGTTACCGGTTGCACAGTAGAGTACTTTGGTTTTGGGATCGGTAAAGTAGGCCAGGTAGCCCTCCAATTCATCAAGGGGGATATGCGTACCACCAATATCAAAAGCATCACGTTCCTGTTCGGTACGCACGTCGACCAGATCGATAGAATCATCGTCCATATGTTCTTTCAATTCCAGTGCCGATATCAGGGGAATAGTTATCGTTGCAGCCAGGCTTCGCACCGGTGTTTTTGATGTAGCGCCAATTTTGATGATGCGGCTCTGCATACTTTGCGCGTCGAATATCAATATTTTACCAACCAGCAAGTCGCCGGTTTTAGTGATGTATTTGATCACTTCATTGGCCTGCATACAGCCGATTATACCAGCCAGCGTGGGTATTACGCCACCTTCGGTGCAATTAGGGATCTGGGTAGGATCAACTTTGGGGAAAAGGTCGCGGTAATTGGGCGATCGGGTATTTTCATCATAAACCAGGTTCCAAACAGCTACTTGTCCTTCAAACTGATAAATGGCGCCATAAACCAGGGGCTTGCCAGTCATTACGCAGGCGTCATTCAACAAATAGCGGGTTTCAAAGTTATCCGTACCATCAATTACAATATCATAATGTTGTATAATACCCAGTACGTTATCTGAATTGATCTTTTCGGTATGAGGAACCAGTTTTGTATCCGGATTTTGTTCCTGCAAGCGCTTTACGGCAACAGCTACCTTATTTTGGCCAATATCAGATGGTGAATACAGTATTTGCCGATGCAGGTTACTGGCAGATACCACGTCATAATCTGCAATACCTAAAGTACCTACCCCACTTGAAGTTAAGTATTGGGCAGCCGGACAACCCAAACCACCGGCACCTACTATCAGTACCCGGGCTTGCTGCAATAGTATTTGTGCCTGCTCACTAAAACCGGGCAGGGCCATTTGGCAACTGTATCTTAAAATATCAGGAGTCATTAGTTTGTAGCTGTTTTTTGGTGAAGGACCCTTTTTACTTTTTCCAGCTCATCAGGAGTATTTACATTAGTCAGCGCTTCGGGATCCGGCGCGTTGAGCAAATTGATCTCGCTATTGATCAGCACCTTGCGCGGGCACGAATATCCCTGCGCTAAAAATGATAGTAGCACCGGGTAACTTTTAGGTTCCCATATGGCAACCAATGGTTCGGGAAAATTAGTTACCGGGCTATGATAAGCTGTTGCCACTGACGAGCTGTTTCGCCAGGCAGCAAGGTTACGCAGGGTGGCTTCATCCATCAATGGCAAGTCGCAGGCTATCACCAGCCAGGCATTATCGGGTCTTTCGCGAAAGGCTGACAGGATAGCTCCATAAGGCCCGAGACCGGTAAAGGTGTCTTCTAAAACAGGATATTCAACGTCTGCTTCATTATTATGCTGCCCGGGCCTGCGGGAAATAAAAACCTCGTTGCAAAATGACTTCAGCATATCGGCCATGTAGAACCGTTGAGGTTTACCATGCCAGTTCACATTACCCTTGTCAAAACCCATCCGCTCGCTTTTACCGCCGGCCAACACTAATCCGTTTAAAACCGGGCGAGAGAGCTTTAGGGTGGTATCAAAAAAACTGATGATCCGTTCCCTGTCTGATAGCCGGTAAACAGGTATATCCTGCCAATGAGGGATAGCTTCCTGTATAAAATCAAATATCTCCTCGCTGTTATCGGCCAGCAAAAACAATTGTATGTTAGTTAACTGCTCCACCCTTCTTTGTAATGAAGCCTTTTTATTGATATCAATGATCACTACCTGCGCTTTGGCCAATTGATGGTTGCCATTGACCAGTACCAGATCGGCATTGGCAAATTGCTGCTTAAGCTGATAAGGCCAAATGGGGTTCTGAAAATTAAACTGCTGATAATTGATCTGATCGGTATAATCCAGCATAGCTCCGTTGGTTAGCCTGCCGGGTACCAGGGTGATGTCATCATTGTGCGATGTATCAGCATAGGCACATTTGTACACAGTAGATAACGCCCCGATCACATCATGGGCCAGCAATTTGATGACCGTACATGGCCCACCTACAATAGACCATTCGTTACGGCCATAGTTGCCTGAGGTCGGTTTAGCTAGTTTAGCGTGTTTTTTATGCTCGTTTAAAGTCACGTTTACCTCCTGTTTTTGCTATCAGTTTGGTTTCTTTAATTACAATATCATGGCTCATGGCCTTGCACATATCATAAATAGTGAGTGCTGATATAGATGCACCAACCAGGGCCTCCATCTCAATACCCGTTTTAGCGGTGATACTGGCGGTACAATCAATCACAATCTCCTGCTGTTTATTAACCTGTATAACGATGTTGCAGTTATCCATACCCAGGGGATGGCAGAGCGGTATCAGATCGCCGGTTTTTTTGGCTGCCATGATACCGGCAATGATAGCCGTTTGAAAAACCGGACCTTTCTTGCTCACCAAATCGCCATTAGTTAAATGTTGTAATACTTCAGCAGGCAAAACAACCACACTGCGCGCCGTGGCTGTGCGGTGGGTAACCTGCTTCTCACTTACATCAACCATTAATGGGTTGCCTTGTTTATCTAAATGGCTTAACATTTTCTCTTTGATTTCACCGATTTACTTTGATTTCACCGATTTTATACGTTGATTACGGTGATTCCTTTCAAAAAATCGGTGTAATCAACCCCCAAAATCAATGCAATCAAAATCTTAATACCCTGTACACCTCTCCGGCCTTAAAATCAGTCCTTTCCAGGGGTAATTCTAAAAAGGCATCGGTATCTGCTAAGTTAGCAAAATCACCTGAACCATTTCCTTCAATTGGCAAGGCTATGAGTTGCCCTTGCGGATTGCTTTGCAGCCTTACCTGTAAAAAGTACTGTAAAGCCGGCTGAAACTGGAAATCTTTTGCTAAAACCGCATAAACGGATGATTGTTCTGCCAAACCTAAAGTATCCCTTAACCAGTTTAAAAAATATTTGTGCAGGCACATAAAGGTAGCCACTGGGTTACCAGGGAAAGCGAATACAAGACTTCCATTTGCATGCACTCCAAACCAAAAAGGTTTACCGGGACGCTGGGCCACTTTATGAAATATTTTCTTCACTGCCGAATCTTCAAGTGCCTGGGGCATGTAATCAAACTTACCCATAGATATACCGCCACTCAACAGCAATACATCATAGTTTTGCAGGCAATGCTGTATTTGCTGCCGGGTAATTTCAGGGTCGTCGGGGATATGGATCAAATCCGGTTGCAAACCCTGTTTTTGTAATACCGCTTTTATAGTGTAGCCATTTGATTTCCTGATCTGATAAGGTTCAGGCGTTTGGTCAACCTCCACCAGTTCATCGCCCGAGGATATGATCACCACCCGTGGTAGTTTCTTAACCAATAGCTGCGTTTTACCTACCGATGCGGCCAAACCAATAATGGCCGGAGTGATCATTTGGCCCATTGACGCTAATACTTCTCCTTCTCGTTTATCAACCCCTTGCAAGTGCAGATTTTGACCTTTTTTGATATCCTGCACTTTTACCAAAGCCCGGCCACTGACGATTTCTACATCCTCATAACGGATCACCGTATCTGCAGAAACCGTCAACACTGCACCAGTCATGATCTCGATACACTCCTCAGGATGGGTAATAGCAATAGGCTCATCGCCGGCTGCCTGGGTAGCTTTGATATTAAATGTAAGGATACCACTTACAATAGACTGATAATGAACAGCTATACCATCCATCGTTACCCGGTTAAAGGGAGGCAGGTCACGGTCGGCTTTAATAACTTCGGCCAACACACGACCAACGGTCTGCTCAAATGGCAAACTTTCTGTACCATAATCTCTTAATTGCTCCAGTATCAGCTTTTCAGCTTCTTCAACAGTGGTCATATATATTTTTTTAGTATCAAGTAGCTAGTATCAAGACAGCTGCATTTATTTTATAAAACATTCAAAAATCTTGATACTTGATACTAGCTACTTGATACTGTGAATTATCCCCCAATAGTCGCCATAGATTCATGGATACCAGGATGTATTATCCTCTTACGCTCAGCCTCCCAGCCGTCTTTAGCCCGGTGATTAATAGCATTTAGCAATAAAGCCTGCAGTTCGTCATCACCTGTACCGGCACGCATCATATCTTTCATATTCAGTCCACCATCATCATACAAACAAGTTTTCAGTTCGCCTTGAGGAGTTATCCTGATGCGGTTACAGGTGCCACAAAACGTACGCGAATAAGCCGCTATAATACCTATTGAACCCTGGTGACCCGGTATCTGATAGTTATACGAAGTTGAATATGGCGGATCCGGTAGTTTCTGTATCCGTGGGTATCTGCTTTTGATCTCTTCCAGTATCCGTACATGATCCCATTGTAAACCCGTGTAAGTATGCCCATCGCCATTGAAAGGCATTTCTTCTATAAAACGCACGCTTACCGGCAAATCTTTGGTCATTTGAACCAGGGGGATAATGTCCTGCGTGTTTTTTCCGTCCATCACTACCGCGTTTATCTTTACTTCGATGCCGTATTTGAGCAAAACTTCCAGAGTGTTCATCACATGGGCAAATTCATCACGGCGGGTAATGGCAAAAAAACGGTTGGCATCCAGCGTATCCAGACTCAGGTTTACCGATCGCACGCCTATCGCTTTCAGTTCAGGAACGTGTGGAGCGGTTAATACCCCGTTGGTGGTCAGACTCAGTTCTTTCAGTCCATCCAACTGCGATATCGCAGTGAGCAATGCCATAATATCCTTACGTACAAAAGGCTCACCACCGGTAATACGAATCTTTTCGATACCCATTTTTACCAGCAGACTGCAGCCACGCAACATCTCCTCATAGCTCATCAATTCCGTACGCGAAAGCCAATGCAAACCATCTTCGGGCATGCAATAAAAACACCGCAAATTGCATTTATCCGTTACTGCAAGACGCAGGTAATTGATCTTCCGGCCGTGATTATCTATGAGCAATGAACCATTCATATGTAAAAGTATCCCCGCAGGTTACCTATTGTAAAAGTAAATATTACAAACTGCTGTTATGTTTTTTAAATGTACTTTTTGTAGTGTATAATTGAACAATGATCGCATTCTATCGATATTAATAACTTTGAGTTATATTTACCTTACTTATATTACCTGAGTTATGAAGATTGCTGCTTGTTTGTTATTGCTTACTATTTATTCCTGTAAACATAAATTAAACAACAATATAATTATAGCCGATCATGTTGCCTTAAATCAGGGGCCCGATGTTTCATTAGTCAGTTTAATAGCCAACCCAGATAAATATAATGGAAAAAAAATCAGGGTGATAGGCTACTTACATCTCGAATTTGAAGGTAATGGATTATATCTCCATAAAGATGATTATGACCATGCTATAAGTAAAAATTCAATTTGGGTTAGTATTGGACCAAAACATCCGGAGGTCAGCAACCTGAAACAATATAGCAATCATCATGTAATTATGGAAGGCACTTACAATAGTGAAATGACCGGGCATATGGGAATGAACAGTGGCAGCATTGAGAAAATTACCCGTTTAGATATTTGGGAGCCTGATAACTGGAAACCCGTTAAGAAGAAATAAAGTTAAAACCAATTGTGAAAGAACTACAGGACATTGTACAGGCTTTTGACCGGGCCCACCAAGCAGCTAAGCAAACAGCCCTGGCTACGGTAGTGCATGTAGAAGGCTCATCATACCGCCGTGCAGGTGCCCGCATGCTCATCACCGAGGATGGGCAGCTTACAGGCGCTATCAGCGGTGGCTGCCTGGAAGGCGATGCCCTGCGCAAAGCCCGCCTGGTAATGGCGCAGAACAAGCCCATGCTGGTAACTTACGATACCACTGATGATGACGATGCCAAATTTGGTGTTGGCCTGGGTTGCAATGGTATTATCCATATCCTGATCGAACCGATATCTGCAACTAAACCCAATAATCCCATACAGTTTTTTAAGTTGTTTTTAAGCCAGCGCGAACCGGTGGTGCTCATCACTATTTTCACGATGAATGATAAACAGGCTCCGCAACCCGGCACTTGTTTGTTATTAACACAAGAAAGAGCCATCAAGGGTATTTTCCCCGATGAAACGATAAAAGATGTATTACTGGCCGATGCTAATGATGTGCTCATCAACGGCAATTCTGTTACCAAAACCTATGTTTACGGCGATAAATTCACCTGTTTTATTGAGCTGTTACAACCCACCGTATCGCTCATCATATTCGGGGCCGGGAATGATGCTATACCTTTAGTGCAGTTGGCTTCGGTACTGGGCTGGCATATTTATATAGTGGACGGGCGCTCTAACTATGCTATACCTGAGCGATTTCCACTAGCCAAAAAGATCATTACAGCTAAACCAGAAAATGCCCTGTCACAAATAGATATTGATGACCGCACCGTCATTATCCTGATGACACACAACTATAATTACGATCTGGCCGTATTAAAACAATTGCTGCCTTTACAGTTACCATACGTAGGGGCCCTGGGGCCAAAAAAACGCTTACACCGTATGTTGGATGAACTCAAAAATGAGGGTACGGAAATAACAGATGAACATTTAACCAGCATTTACGGACCGGCCGGTTTGGACATAGGATCTGAGAATGCCGACGAGATTGCTTTATCCATTATTGCCGAAATGCAGGCGGTATTAAAAAACAGGATCGGTACATCCCTGCGATATAAAAACGCGATCCATAGCCGCCACCCGGAGCAAATTATTACGCAAACGATGCAATAACTCTTATGACCGGATTGATCATATTAGCAGCAGGCTCATCAAGCACGTTGGGCAGCCACAAACAAAACCGGGTTTACCAAGGAACAACGTTTCTGCCACCGGCAATTCAAAACCACATGAATTAGGCATT
>JACXTT010000065.1_pt1 | contig 147713 bp, 112 predicted proteins | sample 9270951 | NCBI WGS metagenome assembly JACXTT01 (sample SAMN15532306, study PRJNA645909) | rock metagenome | isolation source: weathered quartz diorite | place: Puerto Rico | collected 2017-06-21 | reverse complement strand
CTTTTCTGTGGCTTGTGTAGGAAGGCACTTCAGTGCGCCCGCGCCGTTCTTTTTTCTTAAGATTTTTCTTGACTTATGTACTGTGTACCGCATAGTGTGTGTAGCACAATGTACGGCGCACGGTAGGTGCCTCTAAATGGTCGACCTCGCCAAACTCACCGACTCCGACCTCTTCGAGAACTTGCGGATGGAACTGCGCCGCGGCTCGCTGATTATTGCCGTCCTGGCGCAGCTTCGCGCAGAGCATTACGGCTATGCGCTGCGCAAGGCGCTGGCGGACCAGGGGATGGAGATTGAGGAGAGCACGCTGTATCCCCTGCTGCGGCGGCTGGAAACGCAGGGCTTGCTCGAAAGCGAATGGCGCGAGGAAGACAAGCGCAACAAACGGTTTTACCGCCTCTCGAAGGACGGGGCGCACATCCTCAAGCAACTCCTCGAGGAATGGAACGGCTTGAATTCGTCGTTGAAGCGGATTGTTTAGGTGAATAGCGTGAATATCAAGAAATTCCTGCCCGTTGTGGGTATTGCCTCTACCGTCGCCGCGCTGACGATGCTTGCCAAAAACAATCTCGTCCTCCCGCTGCTGAGTGCGGCTCTCCTGTTTGCTGCTACGGTGCTCCCCTTCTTCGCCCGGGTCACCATCAATTTCGTTGTTTAGGAGCATGGCATGGAACTTCTCGAGCGTTACTTGCAAGCGGTTCGGACCTACCTGCCGATGTCGCAGCAGCAGGACATCCTCAAAGAGCTTCGGGAAAATCTGCGCGGGCAGATCGAGGACCGGGAGTCCACGGTCGGCCGCGCGTTGAACGAAGACGAACTGGCGGAAATCCTGAAAAAACACGGGCATCCGCTGCTAGTCGCCACGCGCTACCGCCAGACGCGACACTTAATCGGCTCCACGCTCTTCCCTTTCTATTGGCTGGTAATGAAAATTATTCTGGCCATCCTGGGAGTTGGCTACGCGGTTTCCGTGTTGGTGCTAATCGCGCAGGGAAAACCGTTCTTTGAAGTTCTAGGAGCGCTGTTGAGCTACGTTGGCGCGGTGCTCCCCACGTTTGCGATCGTGACCATCCTTTTCGCGGTCCTAGACATCGGTAACTCGAAATTCCGGCTTCTCGAAAGAGCGACCAAGGCAATGAACGAACAATTTAACCCGCGCACGCTTCCGATGTTGCGGCCGGCATCGGATTTTCCTGATGGCAAACCGATTTCGCGTTTCAAGACCGCCTTTGAACTGTTCTTCAGTGCAGCGTTCCTGCTTTGGTGGATACGCGTGAGTATGATTCGCAAATTGGCGCTGTTCGTGGTGCTCGGGCCTGTGGGACTCACGGATAAAATTCCGTTCCAACTGGGGTCCGTGTGGAACATCATATACTGGCCGGTGATTTTCCTCTCGCTCGTAGCGATCGTGCAGCAGGTCGTTACGCTTATCTATCCGGATCGCATAAAGTTCTACTCCGAAATGAAACTGATTACGAACGGCGGCAGCGTGGTCATCCTTTACCTGGTGACGCGCGTAAATGACATCCTGATGATCGCGCCCGGTGTTTCCGATCCCTGGGAATTCGCGGAAGCGCTGCGCATCATCAACATGGCTTTGCACTACATAATGCTTTTCTCGGCCCTCATGGCGCTGGTGGAATGCTTTAAGCAATTCCGCTGGCTGGCGCGCGTCCGCAGCGGTGCGGCGACATCGGCCAGCACGATGATCTAAGTGCCTGCGATGGCCGCGCGAAGGATTATTTCGCGGTGGCTTTTTTGTGCAGCGTGGTGCACATGGTCAAGGCGGTGTTGGGATCGACGGCGCTGTCGCCCTCGTCGATCAACTGGATGACGCCCTGTTTGTCGATGACGATGTTGGCGCGCAGAGCCCACTCGAACGTTTCTTTATCTCTGTCGTACCCTTTGAGGATGCCGTAAGACTTGAGCATCTTGCGGTTCATGTCGCTGAGGAGCGGAAACGTGACGCCGATCTGCTTGGCGAAGGCGGCGTTGGCAGCGGGACTATCCACGCTGACGCCGAAAACTTCCGTATCCGAGGTGTCAATTTTACCGGAGGCGATTCCAGCCTGGACCGCCTGAAGTTGCTTCGTTCAACCACCCGTGAAGGCCAGGACATAGACGGCGAGAAAGACGTTTTTCTTGCCGCGGTAATCACTGAGCTTCACGGATTTCCACCCGTCGCTAAGAAGGGTGAATTCGGGAGCGGTGTCGCCGACCTTGAGGGGCATTTTTGCGACTTGGGACTTTTCAGCCTGGGGCAGAACCGGGGCTGCCGCGAGAGCGGCTGCCACCAGGAGCCCGATAGCCACGGCATGCTTCATGAAAAATCTCCTTTGCCTTTTTGGATGCAGGAACAGCACGAGCTTACACTCGCCCTGTATGCAAGACCAGCGGAGGGATGGAAATATTCCCTGCCTCATCCTGGCGGAATGGGAATAGGAGGAACTTAAGCCGTCTGAACCGCGAATCTCGAAGCACGTGGAGGCCGTGTGGGTATTTTTTGCGTTGAAGGGTTTAGCGCAAGTAGCCCCAGTTGTGGAGTTTGTCGGAATCCTCGGCCCAGCGGTCACCGATGTCGGTGCGGTAGTACATGTTGGGGATAAGGATGTTTTTGGTGCGGGAGTAGACTTGGGCCTGGGCTTGCTTCATGGTCTGGCCGAGACCGACGACGACGAGAACGACGCCGGAGGTGCCGGCGATCAACCACTGGCCGTTGACTTCCTTTACGTCTTCGATGTGAATGCCTTCCAAGTTGGGCTTTTTGAAGACGATGGCGTTGTTCTTGGAGAAGGATTCGAACGTGGCGTCATCGTCAAAGGGGAACGGCGGGACGACGATTCGAATCCCGATTTGAAAGCCGCTGCGTGTGCGCCATTTGGGCTCGACGCCGGTGGCAAGTTCCCAGAAGAAGTCGCTGATGGGCGTGAGCATGCCTTCCTGTTGAATGCTGATGGTGGGATATCCGAATCGCGAGGTGAATTCCAAAGGATAGATTCCGTTGTTGTTTACTATGCAGTTCAGATCCACATAGCCGACGTAACCCTCTGCGGCAAGTTTGGACTCCATCTTGACGAGCGTGCGGTTGAAGAGAAGATTCGGCTCGCTCCAAAACATGGCGGTGCCCATTTCGCCGGTGGGCGGACCGACTTCTCCGGGAAAGAGTTTTTTGTGTTCGAAATTGATGTTGACCGGAGTGACGAACTTTTTTCCGTTGAAGAAAGCTCCGACGGCGACTTCGACACCGTTGATGCGGCGCTGGAGCTGGAAAACCTTGATCTCGTCGGAGAAGGCTTTCTTGTAGGCCTCGAGCATTCGAACGACGTCGTCGCCGTCTTCTTCTTCGCCAACAAAGAGCCGACGCTTGACGTTTTGCGCTTCGCCGCTGGGTTTGATGACGTATCGATCGGGATTCTTCTTGACGAAATCGATGGCGAGGTCAAACGAATCGAAGTCTTCGTAAGGTATGATGCTGACACCCGCGGCTTTGAGCTCCTCCTGGCCGAAGGAGCGATCGTCTTCGAGGCGGTCAGTGTAAGGGGTGCCGCCGACGACGGGCTTGCCGGCGGCGCGGAGCACCTGAGCCTTTTCGCCCTGGCCGAGAGTATCGTCGAAAACCACGATGTCGGACCACTTGGCGTCTTTCTCCCAGTCCTTGGATTTGGGGACGAAGCCGTCGGCGATGTCGCGTTCTTTCTCCGCTTCGATGTGATAGCGGACATCGTGGCCTTCCTTCAAGACTTGCCAGGCGATGTCACCGATGAGACCGGAAAGCGAAACGAAAAGAAATTTGCGTTTGTCCATGATTGGAGAGGGCGGCTCCTTAGCGCTGGCATGTTGATGATTGCATTGTAGTTGAAAGGGCGGCAAACGATTGTTACGGTTTGTTAAAAAACTTCGATCCGAATGAGAGGCGGAAGGCAACCCAATGCGGAGCGAAGTGGCATCACAGAGAGGGGTGCAGGGCGGCGGGGACCTGTCCATGGGGGAAAGTTGTTGTTCGGGCTGGCCTTTCGTTCAGGGTATACTTGGATGTTCCAAGCGGCGGGGAGTTAGGAAGCGTCCCGAGCTTCGGCAGACCGCAGCGAGGAACCCCAGATTTGAGAGAGGTGAAGTTTGCGCCGTACTCTGCTTGTGTTATTGACCGGAGCATTCCTGTTGAGCGCGCTGCAGTGCGACGCTCAAATTTTCCGCAAAAAGAAAAGAGTCAACAAGTCCACCAGCGCGGAGAATACCGCCGAGCCGGACAAGCTTCTTTACGATAGGGCGATCGAGTCCATCCGGCGCGGACGGCATGAAGTCGGCCGGCTGAACATGCAAACCCTGATCAACACATATCCCGACAGCGAATACCTGGCTAAGGCGAAGCTTGCGATTGCCGACTCATTTTTCAAAGAAGGCGGCAAGGCGAACATAACGCAGGCGATTCAAGCGTACAAGGATTTCGTGATTTTCTTTCCGTTCATGAAGGAAGCAGCGTATGCGCAGCTGCAGGTGGCGATGGCGCATTACAGACAGATGGAAAAGCCGGACCGCGACCGGACCGAAGCGCGCGCCGCCGAAGACGAGTTCCAGACCTATTTGCAGAAATATCCCAATGATCCGCTGGAAGGAAAAGCGGAACAGCATTTGCGCGAAGTGCAGGAAGTGCTGGCGGAAGGAGACTTCCGCGTGGGCTACTACTACTACGTAAAGGGCGACAAGAAAGCCGCGGAGTTCCGATTGAAAAGCGTGACGCGGCGGTATCCCCTTTACAGCAGGGCCGACCGGGCGCTGTGGATGCTGGGCAAAATTTGGGAAGGCACGGAGAGGAAGGAATTTGCGTCGAACTATTATGCGCAGATTGTGCGCAACTACCCGCTGTCACCTCTCGTGCCGGATGCGAAGGAGCGGTTGAAGGCGCTGGGAGCGCCGGTGCCGCAGCCGGATCCGAAAGCGGTGGCGTGGATGACCGCGGAACAGAATGCACCGCGCCCGCGCACCAGCCTGGTCAAGAAACCAATGGGATTCTTCAAGAGCGGGCCCGGGCAGGAACTGCAAGTTGCTTCACGCGTTGGAAAACCGACGTTGGAGCCAGAATCCGATACATCCTCGGGATCGGAGATTTTGACCGGAGGGGACCAGACCAGAAAAACTGGAACGGGAACCGGGATCGTCGCAACGGTAACGCCGGGAGGGAGCAGTGGAACGGCGGGCGCGGCGGAAAACGTGGCGGCACCGACGGATGGGAGCGCGCCAAGTTCCGAGGCGCCAGCGGATCCCAATGCTCAGCCTGCGGCAGCCGACTCTGCGAATGGTGGAGGAACGGAGGCCGCCGCAACGGCGGAGGGAACTGCCAAGACGGACGCGGCGGCAGGTACTGCGCAACCTAGCGATGCGGCTAAAGCGGATGCAGCGCCTCCTCAAGACGGGACGCAGAATGGCACAAAAGACGATAAAAAGAAGGAATCCACCAGTAAGAAGAAGAAAGGGCTGCGGAAAATCGTTCCCTGGTAGGAACCGGCCAAGACGAAATATCGGGAAGTGAAACGGGGGTGCGAAGACGATGCCGCACCCCCTTTGTGTTGGGGGGAGGAGGGGCGGCTCAGGGGGCTAAGGGACCGTGTTCATTTCCGACACACGCGTAACCCGTTGGCGTTGACGCGTGCCTGGCAGGATGCTCCAATACATTGGAGAAGGCGATTCGGCGTGGCCGCGCAGCCGTGGGCGTGGCATGTATGGGTGTGGAATCGTTGGAGGATGTTTGGTGGCCAGGATTCTGGTTGCGGACGACAACAGCAACATCCAGAGAATGGTGGGGCTGGCCCTGAAGGATCAGGGCATCGACGTCGTTGCCGTGGGCAACGGCGAGGCCGCTGTACGAAAAATCTCTGATATTCTCCCCGATTTGGTGCTGGCCGATGTTTTTATGCCGGTTCGAAACGGATATGAAGTTTGCCAGTATGTGAAGACGGATCCCAAGCTGGCGCACATTCCCGTGATCTTGCTGGTTGGCGCGTTTGACCCCCTGGATGAACAGGAAGCGCAGCGAGTTGGGGCAGACGGCGTCTTGAAGAAGCCGTTTGTTCCGCCCGATCCGCTGATTTCGATGGTGAAGTCGGCGTTGGCGCGAGCAGGAATTGCTCATGGGGAAAGCAGCGTTGCCAAAGCTCCGGAACCGCCGCCCCAGAGGGGAACGGATTTGTTGTCTGCACCTGTCCCGCACGGACCAGTTCCAGCGGTTCAGCCCGAAGAGCTAATTGGGGCAGTAACGAATGAAAGTTTTGTGGAGGAAGTTGCGGCGCTTCCCAAGCCCGTAAGGATTGATGCCGGGTCGCAACCCGTGGCATTTGGAAGTCTGCTGGAGACCCCGACGGAGGAAAAGGAAGCAGATCTTGACTATCTGCCGCCGGTGAATTCGGAGCTGGCGTTGGAGCGGGATTGGCGCGATGCGGCAGGGGGCGAGGAATCCGAAGAAGAGGAAGAAGAGAAGCCGGCGTCTTCCTGGCGGCACGAGGAAACGGAGACGCACGTTGATGCGAATGCGGGCTCTTCGAACTGGCGCGCGGGGGGATTCGAAGCGATTCAGTCGCGGAAAACGGCAGTAGATGCGTGGGAACCGGCGGAAGAAAAACCTGAACCGCAGGGAGTCAACGCTCATGCGCAGGACGCGCCTGCGGGCAGCACGGCGGTGCCGGAAGTGAAGCCAGAGATCCCGGTTGCGCCCTTTGCTTCGGAGGCCTGGGCTGCGGTGACGGCGTCCGTACAAAAGCCGTCCGCAGAAGAAACGGTTACGGCGCTGGAAGAAGTGGTGAGTGCGGAACAACCTGCTACGGAGAGTGCGGCAGTGAGTTCGCACGAGCCGGTGCAAGACGAGCCGGAAAAGAAATCCCCCGATAGCCCGTGGTTTTCTTCCTCCTCAAGTCCGTGGGATACGGAAATTCAGAAGGCCAACCGGCTGGCGTCGGCATGGGATTCCGGAGTGAAAGCACCTGCTGATGTGGAGGCGACGAACGGAGCAGGAAAAACCGCCGAACTGCCCACGCCGAGCGAACCAGTCCAGGCGGCTATCGAAGAAGCGGCCTTGCCTGCGGCGGCGGTCGGAGCCATTCGACAAGAAGCAGCGCAGGTTGCCGAAGAAGTTGTGCAAGCAGCAGAGAAGCCGGTCTCTGACGGACCGACCGTCTATGTGCACGAGGAACTTGTGCCAGCACCGGCGCCGAGCATGGATGACTTAGTGGCGAGAGTCCTGGCGAATATGAGTCCGGAAGTCTTGCAGGCGGTCACGCGGGAGATATTGAAGCCCGTGGTTGAAGCGATGGTTAAGGAAGAGCTCAAGTCGAAGAAGTCTTAATTCCTTACGCTGCTGTGTTTCCCACAATTAGAGGATTTGCCGCAACGTCTAATACGTGCCCCGGGGATCGGGGCCAACAATGATTTTCGAATAGCCAACTATCCGCTCTGAATCTGGCCCGTCACTTCTCACATGCCCGTTGCTGGACCGGAAGCCACTTGTCCGATATTTACAATTTTGCTCGCGTTCACCAAACCTTGCGAGTCACGCCCGCGACGGAAGCAAGGATTGCCGACCATGTTTGGACTATCGAAGAATTCGTCGGTCTTTCAAACTGAACCAGTGCCGGACGTACAGGCGAATTGACGCGGCTGCTTTGCGCCTCGTATAGTCGAAGATTACTCTGAACGTTCGAAAAGCATTGGGAAGAGGCGGGCCAAGGCCCGCCGCTACACTGGAGAACTGCACGGGATGGCTCGCGAGATCGCAAAGGCGTACGAACCGCAGCAGATCGAGCCGCGCTGGGCCGAGTACTGGGTGAAGGAAGCGCTTTTCAAGGCGGATCCCAGCGCTCCAGGACCGGTGTTCTCCATCGTTATTCCGCCGCCAAACGTGACGGGTTCGCTGCATATCGGGCACATGCTGGACCACACGGAGATTGACATCCTGACGCGCTGGCACAGGATGCGAGGGTACAACACGCTGTACCTGCCAGGAATGGACCATGCCTCGATCTCGACGCAGCGGGTAGTAGTCAAGCAACTGGCGGAACAAGGAATCAACTACCGTGACCTGGGACGCGAAGAATTCGTGAAGCGAGTCTGGAAGTGGAAGGAGGAGTCCGGGGGCATAATCACCCGGCAAATGAAACACATCGGTGAGAGCTGTGATTGGTCGCGCGAGAAGTTTACCCTTTCCCCGGAATTGTCGGCCGTGGTTACCGAGGTGTTCGTCCGGCTCTACGAAGAAGGGCTGATTTACCGGGAAACGCGTTTGTTGAACTGGTGTCCAGTGTGTTTGACGGTGCTGAGCGACTTGGAAGTGGTGCATGAGGAGCGGCAGGGGCACTTGTGGCATATCAGGTATCCCGTGGTGGGAACGAGCGACTCTCTCGTCGTGGCCACGACGCGGCCGGAAACCATGCTGGGTGATACGGCAGCGGCAGTGAATCCGGGAGACGAGCGGTACACGCACCTGGTTGGGAAAAAAGTGCTGCTACCGCTGATGAACCGGGAGATTCCGATCATTGCGGATGCGATGGTGGACCGTGAGTTTGGGACCGGCGCGGTGAAAATTACGCCGGCGCATGATCCGAATGACTTCGAAGTGGGGCGGCGACACAAATTGGCCGAAATTGACGTGATGACCGACGACGGCAAGATGAACGCGGCGGCAGGCGCTTACGCAGGGATGGACCGCTTCGAGGCGAGGAAGAAGATCGTTGAAGATTTGAAAGCGCTGGGACTTCTGGAAAAGATCGCCGAGCATACGAATGCCGTAGGTTTGTGCGAACGGAGCAAGACGATTGTCGAGCCGCGAGTCTCCACGCAATGGTTCTGCAGGATGAAGCCGCTCGCGGAGCCAGCGATTGCGGCGGTGGAGCGCGGCGAGATTCAGATCATCCCCGATAACCAACGTGAGGAATATTTCAATTGGATGAGGAACATCCACGACTGGACGTTGTCGCGGCAGTTGTGGTGGGGGCACCGGATTCCAGCGTGGTATTGCGAGGAACATAAGCACATCACCGTCGCGCGGGAGACGCCGGCGAAGTGCGGGACGTGCGGCTCGACGAAACTGGTGCAAGACCCGGATGTGTTAGATACGTGGTTCAGCTCTGGTTTGTGGCCCTTCTCTACAATGGGCTGGCCTGCGGAGACGCCGGATTTCAAGACGTATTACCCAACGAGTTTGTTGATCACCGGCTACGAGATTCTGTTTTTCTGGGTGGCGCGGATGATCATGCTGGGTGTCCATTTCACAGGCAAAGTTCCCTTCCGCACGGTTTACCTCCATTCCATCGTGCGTACTCCCGACGGGGAGAAGATGTCAAAGTCCAAGGGTACAGGAATCGATCCGATCGACGTCAACCGCAGATACGGGACGGATGCGATGCGCTTCACGCTGGCGATTACTGCGTCGGTGAGCGACGTAATCTGGACCGAGGACCGCATCCAGAGCTCGAGGAACTTTGCTAATAAGATATGGAATGCGGCGCGGTTCCTGTTTTTGAATTTCGAGAAATTTGAGCAGGCCGGCGGGAGAATGGAGGATGTCGCACTTCCTGAGGTGCGTGACAATGCCCCCTACCACTCGGGAGATGGAATCGAACTGGTTGACCTGTGGATCTTCTCACGACTCGGAAGAGCGATCGTACAAAACAATGAGGCACTAGCAAACTACCGATTCCAAGAGGCCGCTCAGAGTGTTTATCACTTCTTTTGGGGTGATTTTTGCGATTGGTATATCGAGTGGGTCAAGCCGCGGCTAGTGGACAAGGATTTGGTGCGGGCAACGGGGGCGTGGCGAAATCTGTTTGCAGTTTTCGAGCGAGCCGTACGGCTGCTTCATCCATTCATGCCGTTCCTGACGGAAGAATTGTGGCAAGAGCTGCCGCAACGAGCGGGAATCCGATCGATTGCCCTGGATAGTTTTCCAGAGGCTAGGACAAACCGAATTGACTCGGTTGCGGAGAAAAACTTTTGGTTGTTGCAACGCGTGATCACGTCGGTGCGCACAGCGCGGGCGGACAACAAGATCGACCCCAAGAAAAAAATTGGAGCCGAACTGTCGAGCCAGGATGTGGCGATCAGAGAGCTTGTCGAGGAAAACGTTGAGGCGGTAAAGCGACTGGCAGCCCTTTCGGGCTTGCTTGTAACTTCCGAGGAGCTTAAGGGGAAAGGATACTTTCACAACGCAATGGAGTTTGACCTTCACATTCCATTCGAGGAGATTGTGAATCCGCAGGTGGAAATAGCACGGTTAACCAAAGAGATCGAAGGGCTGCAGAAGGCCATCGCTTCGAAGGACAGGCAGCTCGGGGATGAAACGTTTCGCAGCCGGGCGCCTGGGGACATTATCAAGAAACTGCAAGCAACGCTCGCGGAACAACGCATTGAGCTAGGGAAGTTGCAGAACCGATTGGATCAACTTGAATAGAGTTGTCAACGAGTCCGCTTGTGGACGGCGCCGAGGAAACGTAAGCTAGGGCAGCGCGAGGACGCGCCTCATCGCCATGGCTCAGGACATACTTCCCGGAACAACGGACCGGCGGCTGGCCGGGCTGGTTACGCTGCTGGCGGAAAATTCCACGATCGTGATCAGCGGGGCGCGGATCGCGAGAGAGATTGGCGTTTCTCGCTCGACCGTATGGCGGCTGGTGGGCCGGCTCCGCGAATTGGGCGTTAAGGCGAAGGGCCGTGCGGCAACGGGATATTTTCTCGAGCAGGTGCCGGACATCCTGATGCCGGACATGCTGAAGCAGCGGCTGAAGGGCGGCCTCTTCGGCAAGCGCATCCATCATTTTTTCAAAACGGATTCGACCAACCGCGTGGCGCTGGAGCTGGGTCATGCGGGCGAGCCGGAAGGCGCGGTGGTGCTGGCGGAGGAGCAGACCGCGGGACGCGGGCGTGCAGGACGCGCGTGGGTTTCGGAACGGGCGGCGGGGATCTACGTGACGCTGCTGCTGCGGCCGAAACTGGCGCCGGTACAAGCGCCATTGCTGACGATGATGGCGGGACTTTCCGCGGGCGCGGCGATCGAAGCGGTGACGGGACTGAACGTGGATTTGAAATGGCCGAATGATTTGCTGATCCGCGGGAAAAAAGTCGGCGGAATCCTGACGGAGATGCATGCGGAGCCGAGCCAGATCCGGTTTGTAATCGTGGGGATCGGGCTAAATGTGAATCAGGAGAAATTTCCGGGGGAGCTTTCGAATGCGGCTACTTCCCTGCGAATGGAGTCGGGCAAAGCGCAATCGCGCATGGAATTGCTGGTGCGGTTGCTGCGGGAATTCGAGGTCGATTACGGCAAGTTTTTGCGGGACGGCGTGGCGACCGTGGTGGCGCGATTCGAATCGGCGTCGAGTTACGCGAAAGGCAAGCGCGTGCGGGTGAGCAACGGCGTGGAAACCTACACGGGCACGACGGCGGGGCTCGGACCGGAGGGATTGCTGCAAGTGGAGCGCGAAGACGGGCGATTGACCACGGTGATTGCGGGCGACGTGGCGGAGGCGCGTTGATGCTGCTGACGATCGATGTGGGGAACACCAACACAGTGCTGGGAGTTTTTCGCGGCGAAGAGCTGATTGCCAATTGGCGATTGACGACAGCGCGCGAGCAGACCGTGGATGAATACGGAGTGCTGACCCGGAATCTTTTTACCCTGGCGGGGCTGGACCGCGACGCGATTACCGGGGTGATCATCAGCTCGGTGGTGCCGCCGGTGAATTGGACGCTGGGGGAAATGTCGCGCGTCTATTTTGGGAAGAAGGCGCTGTTCGTCGAGCTGGGGGTGAAAACGGGGATGGCGGTGCTGGTGGATAATCCATCGGAGGTGGGCGCGGACCGCATCGTGAACGGGGTGGCGGCGTTTCACAAGTACGGCGGGCCGTGCATCGTGGTGGATTTTGGGACGGCAATTACGTTCGATGTGATTTCGGCGAAGGGTGAATATCTCGGCGGGGTGATTGCGCCGGGCCTGGGGATTTCGTCGGAGGCGCTGTTCGCGCGCGCGGCGCGGCTTCCGCGCGTGGAAATCAAGGATCCGGGAAAAGTGATCGGGACGAACACCGTGACGCACATGCAGGCGGGATTGTATTACGGCGCCGTGGACATGGTGGACGGGATGCTTGCGCGTATGAAAAAAGAAATTGGCCAGGACGTGAAAGTCGTGGCGACGGGCGGGCAGGCGAAGCTGATTTCGAAAGGCTCGAAGCACATTCAGCATACGGATGAATTTCTGACGCTCATGGGGCTGCGATTGATTTGGGAGAAAAATCAGGGAACGGAGCACGGGAAGAGTGCAGCGGCGCCGGGACGAAAGGCGGAGAAGTAAGACGCGAAGGGCGTCGAGATTGAAATGCGAGTCACGGGAACGTCTGCGGCGTGTTGACCATCGGAAATGGACGGCTGGAACTACTTTACGTACTTCACGGAAATTGAAGAATATTTCTGGAAGAAGCGCGGGGCGCACCTATTGGTGTCGCCGCTGGATTGGGCGATCATGGAGGCCTGGCAGAAGGCGGGCGTGCCGCTGGAAGCGGTGCTGAAAGGGATCGACAAGGCGTTCGAAAGCTATCAGCGATCGCGACGGGGAGCAGGCAAACCGCTGAAGAGCCTGGCGTACTGCACGGATGCGGTGCTGGAGGCGGCCGAGGAGCAGCAGGAAGCGGCTGCGGGAAGCGGGCCGAAAAGTACACGCGCGCCGGCGGCCGAGACATTTTCGCGGGAGGAAATCAAAACCTACTTCGCGAAAAATATAGAAAAGCTAATGCAGGCGGCAGCAAAGAACGCCGCCCGGCTTCCGGGGTTGGCCCTAAGATTGACAGAAATTGCGAAGTCGATGGGGGGGAACGCTTCCTTGCTGGAGGTGCCGGGAAAAATGGATTTGGAGGATTTGGAGCGGCGGCTGACGATCCTTGACGACAAAATGCATGCCGCGCTGACGAATCATGCGCCGGAAGAGATGATGCTCAAGATTCGGCGCGAACTGGATGGGCAATGGGCGCCCTACCGGCGCAAGATGAGGGCGGACCAGCTTGCGTTGATTGAGAAGCAGTATGTGCAGAAGCGGTTGCTGGAGGAATTTGGACTGCCGCGGCTGAGCCTTTTTTATTTAGCGTGAGCGAGTGCTGACGCTCTTCGCGTGACTTCCGGCAAAGAGAGGGCGCTGCGAGACGCCCTTCGCGGTGCTCAGAGCAAGCAGGACAAAACGAGCTGAGGCTTCCCTCCCCAGGCAAATCAAACCGAGATAGGATACACTGATGGCGGATGAGTTAAGATTATCAATCGAGAAGCTTGTTTACGGCGGTGATGGTTTGGCGCACGCCGGTGGAAGTACCGTGTTCGTGCCTTACGTTTTGCCGGGGGAAGAGGTGCGGGCGGCGGTCCAATCAAAGAAAAAGAAATTGATCTGGGCGGAGTTGCTGGAAGTCACATCGGCGGCGAAGGATCGCGGGAAGGCGAAGTGCGCGCACTTTCAGAAGTGCGGAGGCTGCCATTACCAGCATATTTTACCGGGGGAGCAGCTCCGGCTGAAGAAAGAAATTCTGCGCGAGACGCTTTCGCGGCTGGGAGGGATCGCGTGGGACGGGCCGGTCATGGAGCACTCGGCGGAACCTTACGGATACCGAAATCGCGCACAGTGGGCGGTTCGCAGCGGGATGCCGCGGGCAATCGGATATTTCCTGCCCCAGAGCTCAGTGATCATTCCGATTGATGAATGCCCCGTGCTTTCCCCGCGGCTGACGCATGCGTTTTTACAACTTCAGGAGATGGCGCGAGCAGGTACGCTGCCGGCGGGGATTCAGGAAATTGAGGCGTTCGCGGATTCGGCGGATGAGAAGATTGCGTTGAACGTAGCGTTCGAAAAGTTTACCAAGCCGGCAGCAGAGTTGGCGGCCACGTTTCAAGCCGCATTGCAGGAGCTCGCGAGCCTACTGCTGCTGGACCAAAAGAAAGACCGGTTTGAACTGACGGGGCCGGGTTACCTGGTTCATGAGACGGGCGGGTTCAAGTACCGGGTCAGCCATCTGTCGTTTTTCCAGGTGAACCGGTTCTTGGTTGAAGATTTGCTGAGAACGGTGACTGGCAGCGCGCGTGGCACTTTAGCTTTGGACTTGTTCTCAGGCGTGGGATTTTTCACGGTGCCGCTGGCGAAAGCGTTTCAAAGGGTTGTGAGCGTGGATGCGAATCTCGCTGCGACGCGCGATCTCTATGCGAACGCCGAGGCCGCGGGCGTGGCCATCACATCGCACAACGAACACGCTGAAGAATTTCTGAAGAAGACGGAAGAGCGACCGGATTTCGTAATTCTGGATCCTCCACGCGCAGGATTGGGCGCCGTAGCAGCGGAAAAACTCGCGGAGCTGGGAGCCGCGGAGATTGTGTATCTTTCCTGCGATCCTTCCACGCTGGCTCGCGATTTGGCGGTGCTGACGGCGTCGGCCCGGAAGCCAAAAGAGATTGCGGGGCCAGGCATCCGCTACGAAATCACAGAAATGCATTTGTTCGATCTGTTTCCACAGACCTTTCATATTGAAACGCTTGTGCGGTTGCGAAGAGTGCCATGAAGCTGCCGGCCGTGGCGATCGCCGCTGCCTTCGCGGGCGGCATCTTACTCGGCCTGCACCCCGTGGTGGGGCGGTACGCGTCGTCGCTCGCTTTCCTCGCACTTTCGTTCGTGGCCGTGGCTTTGCTTGTCACGACAGGCATTGTGCTCTTGCAGTTTGGGCGAGTTTTTCCCGCTGCCGCGGCTTCCCTCCTCTGCTGGATATTTCTCGGATGCCTCGGTGCCTGCATCGCAGAACAACCGCGTCCTACAAACCACGTTCTTTCCCTCTTGAGGGAAGGGCGCATTCGTCTGGGAACGCCTCTGCGCTGGATTGGCTATCTGCGCGATGAACCGGCGCGACTGCCATGGGGCTACGGATACGAGATCGAACTTTCGGGAGTCGAGTTTGAAGGGGAGCTCCAGCCGACGAATGGCGGGCTGAGATTGAGCTTCACGACGCATCCGAACGAGCCGTTGCCGCCGGAACTTCATGCAAGGAATGAAATTGCAGTTTTGACGGAGGCGAAACGACCGCAAGCTTTCATGGATGAAGGTGCGTTTGATCGGCGCGCGTACCTCGAGCAACAGGATATCCACCTGGTAGCAACACTGCTCGCCCCGCAATTGATCGAGCGCGTTTCGTCGCCGGCCCCAACTTTCGGAACACGACTCGCGAGGGTACGGCGGCAATTGCGCGATGAAGTGGACGCGCTGTTCTCGGGCAAGCCGCAGGTCGCGGGTGTGTTGCGGGCGATGCTTCTTGGGGATCGAAGCTTTGTGGATCGCACCGAATCCACAGACTTTCAGAAAACAGGCGTATTTCACGTGCTGGTGATCGCGGGATTGCACGTGGGGGCGCTTGCGTTTGCATTGTATTGGATTTGCCGCAAGCTTCGCTTCACACCGCTCTGGAACGCGCTTTTCACGCTTACGCTGCTGTTCTCCTACGTGGCGGTAGTGGAACAACGAGCACCCGTGCTACGCGCGACGCTCATGGCGGCGACCGTCGTGCTCGGCGGGTTTTTCTTCCGGCGGCTGGATCTGCTGAATTCCGCGGGGCTGGCGGCGCTGGTGCTGCTAGTGGCGAAACCGCTCGCACTGCGCGACTCGAGCTTTCAATTGAGCTTTCTCGCGATTGGCTGCATCGCGGGACTGGCGGCGCCGTGGCTGGAGAAAACAGTGCAGCCTTACGTGCGAGCGCTGCGCGGTTGGAGGGAGGTCACCCACGATGCGGCGCACGAACCGCGCGCGGCGCAGTTTCGTATTGATCTTCGTTCCCTTGCGCGATGGATTGGTTCGCGCGTGCCACAGCGGCTGGGCAAGACGGCAGAGGACACGCTCGCGGGCGGACTCTCGTTCACGCTTCGCGTGTGGGAGCTGCTCGCAATCACAGTGGCGCTGCAGATTGGAATGCTTCCGTTGATGGCGCGCGATTTTCACAGAATCACGTTGTCCGGGCCGCTGGTCAACCTTGCAGCAGTTCCGTTAACGGGCGTGGTTGTTCCTTTGGGATTTCTCGCGCTCGCTAGCGGGCTGTTCTCGCAGCCTTTCGGAAAGATTCTTGCGGTCCCGCTCGCGTGGTTGACGGAACTACTCCTGCACATCGTGCAATGGTTCGCGCATTTTTCACGCTGGAGCTATCGGATTCCCGGGCCGCCGTGGTGGCTGATCGCGGCGTTTTTCGCAGCGGCGGTCCTGCTTGCGGCAATGATGCGCTTGAAGCAATCACCGAGGCGCAAGTTGGCGTGGAGCCTATTGTCAGCCTGGGGAGCATGCGCGCTGGCGGTGGCGGTATTCCCGTTTGGATCGCAATGGTCCAAAGGAAAACTGGAAGTGACAATTTTGGATGTAGGCCAGGGCGACTCGCTCTTGGTCATATCGCCGGGCGGCAAAACATTGCTGATCGACGGTGGCGGCGCGTTTGGAGGATTTCCCGGTCACGAAGAGCGACGGAGCGTTGATCCCGGCGAGGAGGCAGTGTCGCCGTACTTGTGGTGGCGAGGATTTCAGAAGTTGGACGTCGTGGCGTTGACGCACGCGCATCAGGATCACCTCGGGGGGCTTACCGCCGTGCTCGAGAACTTCCTCGTCGGCAAGCTTTGGATTGGCCGAGAAGTGTCAGAGGCGGCACTCACACGATTGGAGGGCTTGGCACGCGAAAAGAAGATTCCCATTGAGCACGAACTCCGAGGCAAATCGTTTTCCTGGGACGGCGTAGAAGGCGAATTCCTGTGGCCGGAACTTTCTCCGGAAGAGACTGCGCTTTCCGCGAAGAACAACGATTCGCTGGTGCTGCGCTTGCGCTACGGCAATCAAAGCCTGCTGTTGCCGGGGGACGCGGAAAAAGAATCCGAGCGCGCCATTCTCGCTGAAAATGATACGAACGAGCTGCGCGCGAACGTTTTGAAAATCGGGCACCACGGCAGCAAGAATTCCACCATGCCGGAATTTCTGTCAGCCGTGCAACCGCGCGTCGGGATCATCTCCTCCGGAGAAGGTAATCCTTACGGGCATCCCAGCCCGGAGTTGCTGGAACGGCTGGAGAAAGCGGACGTTCGGATTTACAGAACGGATTTTGACGGGGCGGTGCACGTTCTGACGGATGGAACGAGGCTGAAAATCTCCTGCTTCGTGGCATGTCCGGAAGCAGGGAGGACCGCATCTTCAGTGCAGTCGACGGAGCAACCAAAGCAGCTGCAGCACAAAAAGGAGAAATAAGAAGCCAGCGGCTGCCTGCCATTCATGATTCTTCTTGTATTGGGCGAAAGAGAAGGAACCGGCCGAGTCTTCAGCCAGTTTCGCGGCGGTCAGACGCGGGATGAAAAGCGGAACAGCTCGCGCGTACGCTTCGAAGGCAGCCCCATGAAGGAGATGAAGCTCCTTTTCTTCCCGGCGCATGACGACGGAGTAGAACAACGCGAAATAGACGAATAAGACGGCGGCGGAAATCCAGGAGTGGGCGGCGATGCCGGCGCCGATAGTAAGAATGGCACTGCCGAGATAGAGCGGATTCCGCGTGTAGGCGTAAGGACCTGTGACCGTGAGGACTTCCTGCTTGTGAAGATATCCAGCGGCAAAGGCGCGCAGCCACAACCCAATCGCTCCCGTGAGCGCACCAGCCAAAATGCTGCGCGGCGTGGGATGGGCAAGAAACAGAACGACAATTACGAGCGGATAGCCAAGGCGGACGCGCCAACGCGCGAAGAACGCAGCGATGGCGCTCATGCGCGGGCCTCGACCTTGCGGCGCACAGCTTCGAAGACTGCATCCACTTCCAGTTCCAGCATGGAAGTATCGGCTTGATGGCCTCGCTTGTAGGTAGTGACTGCCCGCGGACTGCGAAGAACGATGTCGCGACGAGGGACGTCGGCGGAATCGCCGACACGATACGGGCCATTGCGCGCGGGATCGGTGGGGCCAAACAGTGCGACTGCGGGCGTTCCCAGAGCGACGGCGAGATGCAGCGGACCGGTATCTCCTCCAACAATGCAAAGAGCATTTCGCAAGAGAGCCATCAACGGGCCGAGTTCGCCATTATAGAGGAGCGGGTCGGCGGTGCCGCTAGCATCGCGGATTGTGGCTGCAAGGTGTTCTTCGCCAGGGCCGTAGTTGACGACGCAGCGTAAGTCCACAGCTTCGCGCACTTTTTTGCAGAGCACAGCGAATTGCTCAGGTGGCCAGCACTTGGAGCGCCAACCTCCTCCGGGACTGAGAGCAACGTAACGGTCGATGCCGTGACCCTGCAGGTAGTGGCGCACTGCCGTTGCATCTGATGGCGAAACGTTGAGAGAGAAGCCGGCGCAACCGCGCTGTGCACCCGCGCGGAGCGAAAGCTCACCGTTCTGGTCTGCGATGTGGGTCTGCGTGCATCGGACGCGATCGGTATAGAGCATGGGAACACCATACTCGCGAACCGTTTCTGAAGAAAAACCGATCCTGCGTGGAACGCCGCCGAATAGCGGGAGTGCCGCCGACTTCCACAAACCTTGATAGTCAATCGCGACGCTGAACTTCGTTTCACGAATGCGGCTCAGAATCCCCCGAAGCGAGGACAGTGAGCGCGTTTCGGCAGCCCAGACCTGTGTGGCGAGGGCGCTGCTTTCCACAAGAAGTTTCCAGCGTGGATGAGTCAGCCAAACAGTCTCTGCATTGGGGAAAGATTCGCGCAGCGCCGCGACGGCGGGAAATGTATGCACAATGTCGCCAAGCGAGCTCAGGCGCACAGCCAGAAATTTCGGCTCAGGCATGCGGCGCCTTGCGGATGGATTCAAGAAGATCGCGCGTTGAGTGCTCTTTGGGGTCGCCAACGATGGCCACGCGAATGCCCAGGCGTGCGGCGACAGAGCGTTCCGGCACGCTCTCCGCAGTATAATCCGTGCCTTTGGCGTGCACGTCGGGCCGCAAGTCTTCCAAGAGCGCTTCGACGTTGGGCTCGGCGAAGAGCACGACGTAGTCAACGCTGCGGAGCGCTGCCACGAGCTGCGCGCGCGCGTTTTCATCGAGAACCGGCCGGCCAGGCCCCTTCAAGTTGCACACGCTGGAATCGGCGTTCACCCCAACGACGAGAGTATCGCCTTCGCGGCGCGCGCCTTCAAGATAGCGGATGTGGCCGACGTGCAGCGTATCGAAGCAGCCGTTCGCGAGGACCATGCGCCGGCCTTGGCGCTTGTGCTCCGTAAGTTCTTGACGGAGCACATCTCGCGACACGATTTTGGAAGCAGCTGCGCGCATGACTCAGCGGACGGTTCCGGAGGCTTCACCGCGAATGGCATCGAGAAGTTCCTCGCGCGAGACGGTGGCCGTGCCGCGTTTCATCACCACGAGGCCTCCGGCGATGTTGGCGATGTGCGCAGCTTCGAGAGGAGAGGCCCCGCAAGCGAGTGCAAGAGTGTAAGCGGCAAGAACCGTGTCGCCCGCGCCGGTGACATCGACGGCTTGATCGCTTCCGTGCACGGGAATCTGGGTGAGTTGATCGTCTGCTTCAAAAAGAGCCACGCCGTGGCGCCCGCGAGTGATGAGGAGCGATTGAAGCTTCATGGTCGCGAGTGTTGCGCGGCCCGCACGGGCGAGTTCCTCATTGTCCCGACCGATCGTGGTGTGATGCTGTGCCTCGATCTCGGCTTCGTTTGGAGTAGCCGTAGAGATGCCAGCCTTCGCATACGTGTGAAGCCGATAGCGTGCGTCGAGTGTGATGGGCAGATCATTCTTGCGTTTCCTGGCGGCCTGCTGGACGAGCTCGGGCGTGGCCACGCCAAATCCGTAATCCGAGATGGCAAGCGCATGCGCCTTACGGAGCTTCGCGGAAAGCTGTTGGAGCAGTTTTTTCCGAACGGCGTCCGGCAAGGGTGATTGCGGTTCATAGTCCACGCGGAGAACTTGCTGCGCGGTGGTGTGCGCCCAGCCAGCGAGGAAGCGCGATTTTGTTGGGGTGGTCCAGCCCTTCACACGGATGATTCCCGAAACATTGACGTGCTTGCGGCGGAAATGGGCGATGAGCGCATCGCCGACCGGATCATTACCCACGGCGGTGACCGGCAAGACGCGCGCGCCCAGCGACGCCAGATTGTTGGCAGCGTTGGCCCCGCCGCCTGGAACAAGTTGCGTTTCGCGGTGCTTCAGGATCAGCACGGGGGCTTCGCGCGAGACGCGGGAGATTTCGCCAAAGCGAAATTCGTCAGCAACAAAATCGCCGAGAAGTACGACCGTCTTCGAGGAAAATTGCTCGACACATTCGGCAAGAGAAACAAGGTCAACGGATCGAGATGCTGAGTTTTGCGCAAGGGGACGCTTCATCGTGATTGCCTCAGAATGCAATCTGCCGCTTTCGAAAGATCTTCCACTGTAAAATCAGGCTGCGTGGGCCATTTCGCGGAATGCCAAGCCAATTCGCCTTCGCCATATCCGGTGCGCACCAGGATGCCCCGGGCGCGAACATTGCGAGCGAGTTCGATGTCGCTGTAGCGGTCACCGACCACGAACGACCGCGCCGGATCGAGCAAGTGCTCGAGTGCAGCACGTTGCAGAAGGCCGGGCCTGGGCTTGCGGCAATCGCAACCGTCCGCCGAAGTGTGGGGACAATAGTAGACGGCATCAATGCGCGCTCCCGCTAGGGCGAGTTCCTTTTTCATCAGTTCATTGACTGAGCGCACGAGCGATTCCGGAAAGTAGCCGCGGCCGACGCCGGATTGATTTGTCACCACGACGACGGGAAGTCCCGCTTCGTTCAACCGGCGAATCGCGTCTGCCACGAAGGGAAACATACGAAAACGGCTGGGATGATTCAAGTAGCCGACTTCCTCAGCGATGGTTCCGTCGCGATCCAGAAAAACGGCGGGGCGCGGCGCGCTGGAATCAGGCACGCTGCACCTCAATCGAGGAAAGCCAGGGCCGGACCGCGGCTTCCACCATGTCTGGCGTGACTTTCGTCATGCAACGATGATCGGTAGGGCAGCGCCGGAGGAAGCAAGGACTGCAGTACGGTTTTTCCTGGACGATGGTGCGGCGCGGCGTGACCGGAGCTGTGCCGAGCGGATCCGTGGGCCCGAAAACGGCGACAACCGGAAGTCCAACCGCGGCAGCAACGTGCACCGCGCCAGAATCGTTGCCAATGAAGAGATGGCACTGCGACAGCAGCGGGGGAAGATCCGCGATCGCGGTTTTCCCGGTCAAATCGATGGGTGGCTGCCGCATCCCAGCGGCGATCGCGTTTGAGACGGCCGACTCGGCAGCCGTTCCGAACAAGATGACGTCGGCATCGTTTTGTGCTTGAAGACGACTTGCGAGTTCGGCGAATCGCGGAGGCGGCCAGCATTTCGCGGAGCCGTAGGAGGCGCCAGCGCCGATGGCCACGCGAAGTGCATGCGGACGGGCGCCGGATTCCAGCAGAAACTCAGCCGCGCGACGGCGCTTCTCTTCGGGAACGGTCATAACAATGAAAGATTCATCGGGAAGCGAGTCCATCCATCCCGCACGGCGAAGAAGCTCCAAGTAGTAAAACTTCTCGTGTGTCGGACTTTCTCCATGATTGGGGACGGGCACGGGCTTGGTGAGGAGAAGGCTGCGGCCGTCGCGAGCGTATCCGATGCGTTCGGGAATATTCGCGCGCCAGGCGAGCCAGGCGGCGTCAAACGCGTTTTGGAGCAGGAGGGCGACATTGAATTTTTGCCCGCGAAGTTCGTGCGCCAGCCGCTCGCGTCCGGAAAAGCCGGCGTGAATGCCGTTCGCGTCGTAGTTGATGAGTTGGTTGCAGATTTGCTGGTCGCGGTAGAGGTCCGCAACGTAGGGCCGGGCGACAATCGCGATCTCCGCAGCTGAGAATCTCGCGCGCACGGCACGCAGCGCAGGCAGCGCCATTATCGCATCGCCGACCCAGTTTGTGGCGCGAATCAGAATTTTCACGCGGCCGCCCCTGTGCCATGTTGCAAGGTTTGAGCGAGAGCGTTCTTGAAGGCGGCTTCCGGACTCACGACGATATCGATCACGGAGACATACACAGGCGGGTGTTCGAATCGCATTTCACTGAGATTCTGCTCGTCCTTTTCCGTAGTCACAAATGCATTTGCTCCCGCGCGTTTTGCTTCCAGCTGGATCTGCAAAATATCCTCTTCTGTATAGTGGTGATGATCGGAAAAGGACATTTGTGAGCAAACTGCGAGCCCCCAGTTTCTGAGGTCACGAAAGAAAGCATCGGGATTGCCGAGGCCGCAAAAAGCAAAAAAGGGGCCCGCTCCAATTTCAAAAGAAGAAAGCAAAGTGATTTCACCGCCGAGGCGGCGGAATCCAACGAGTTGAGTGGCCGCCGCGAAAACCGGATATTGATTCAGTTTTTGAATCGCATCGATGGTCCCGGGCATGTTTTCGGTTCGTGTAAACACGAGAATATTCGCGCGGCCCATGGCGGAAAGCGGCTCCCGTAAACGACCGGCTGGGAGCAGCGATTCGCCTGCGAGTCCTCGAGACGCGTCCATCAGGAGAATGTCCAGATCGCGGGCAAGTTGTAAATGTTGAAAGCCGTCGTCGAGAAGAAATACGTCGACGGGTTGCTGCGACTCGATACCTTGGCCTTCCCTGAAGCGATCCTTGCCGACTCCAAAGGCGACGCGGCCCTGGAGGCGGAACTTCATCAGCTCGATTTCGTCGCTGGTGCCATTGACGCCCCGGTAGCCGCGGCTGAGGATGGCGACGCGTTTCCCTTCCGCAAGAAACCATTCGGCAAGCCAGATCACCATCGGCGTTTTGCCGGTGCCGCCAACCGTTAGGTTTCCGACGCTCACCACCGGGGCCTTCAAGCGTTTCTGCTTCAGCAAACCTTTGGCATAGAACCAGACGCGCAGCCGAACGATTGCGCCATAGAGCAGCGACAGAGGCCAGAGCAGCATCCGCACCAGCAGCGAAACGTTCATCGAGCCGCACCGTTGAGCAGTTTTGCAATCTCCGCGACCGCGCGATCGGTGGCGCCGCGGCTGGTTTCGACAAGGCTGCGCGCGGAGGCACTCATTTTCTTCGCTCGCTCGGGATCACGGAAAAATTCAATCCAGGCTACGCCAACATCTTCGGGGCTCTCGACTTGCACGGCGGCGCCTGCGGAGACAAAGCGCGAAGCAATCTCCGAGAAATTCTCCATCGAAGGGCCAAACACGGGAATTTTCCCGAATGCCGCGGGTTCGAGAATATTGTGCCCACCGGACGGGACCAACGAGCCGCCGACAAACACGCCATCGGCAACGCGATAGAGAGAGGCGAGTTCGCCGATGCTATCCACAAGAATGACAGTAATATCCTCGGAGATAGCTCCGTTCTCAGAAGCTCCCGCGGAATGCGATGGACCTGGGATCGGGAGCTTCGAGCGCCGGATGAATTTGCGATGTGATTCGTCGATGAACTCGGCGGCCGCTTCGAAGCGTTCCGGCTTTCGCGGAGCGAGGACCAGAAGTGCTTTGGGATATTCGCCTTGCAATGTTCCAAACGCGATGAGAGCAAGGGGTTCTTCCGTGGCCACAACACTGCCCGCGACAATGATTGGGGTACGGCCGCTACGCCGGGCTTCCAGCTCGAGCCAATTCGAGAGCGGCGTGGGCGCGGGAAGCTCCAGATCGTATTTCAAGTTGCCGCTGACAAAAACGCGATCCGCCGGCGCTCCGAGAGTACGGATGCGTTCGGCATCCTTTTCGCCTTGCATGAGGAAGCCGCTGGCGTTCGAAAGAGCATCTTTCAAAAAGGGCCGCAGGAAAGGACCGAACGCGGCGAGATAGCTCTGGTATCGCGCAAAGGATCGATCGGAGATGCGTCCGCTCACGAAAAGTACGGGAACCTCTCGACGGCGCGCTTCGCGCAGAAAGTTCGGCCAGATTTCGGTCTCAAGAATCAAAACGAGAGAGGGCCGCACCGCATTCATGGCCCGCTGCACGCAAAAGGCCCAATCGAGCGGAAAATAGATGACGGCATCGGCAAAGGGCATTCGTTCGCGCGCAAGCGCCTGACCTGTGATGGTCGTCGTAGAAACAATGAGAGGCCTGTCCGGATAGGCTTCTTTCAGGCGGCGGGCGATTGTCACACCGGAAAGCGCCTCACCCACGGAAACCGCGTGAAGCCAAATGGCTCCGGGCCGGTCCGCAGGCAGGTTCGCGAGCGAAGGAAATGAAAAACCGAGGCGCTGGCCGAGATTGGAAAGGTATTTGCCGTGGCGCAGTCCCTGCACCAGCCAGTAGGGCAAGAGCAAGAGGGCCGCGAAGCCCATCAAAAGGCTGTAAATGAAATACACTAAGCGTGGCTCCGGTCTGTCCCCGCTCCCCGACAAACAAGCGGCGCGACGCAGGGCAACCCTGCGCGTCCCACAGGAATCGAAGGCGTCGAGATGAGAAAAGTCTATTATAACCGGATGCTGAAACTAACGATCTCAATTCCCATTTTTGCGCTGCTCCTGGCGGCGATGCCCGGCGCGCCGCAACAGCCAGCTTCGCTGCGAACCGCGTCGCTGCAATCCCACGAGGCCATGACCGTCACGGCGCTTCCCTGGACTGATCCTGCGCTCTATAAGGAGAAGTTCCCGAAGAAATCGCCCTTTGCAGCAGGTGTCCTGGCAGTGATGGTCGCGTTTCGGAACGATTCGGACGAGAGCATAAAGCTGAATCTCGACCGCATCCGCCTGACGGTACGGATCGACGAGGACAACCGGCAGCAATTGGAGCCCCTCACGCCCGATCAGGTCGCCTACGAAACGCTTTCGCCGGGCGCAAAGGATCCCACCAAATCCAGAAAGAAGTTCCCGTTTCCCACTGGAGCGCCCAAGACCACGCCGGACAAGAACTGGTTTGAAGTGCAGAAGCAGGCGGAGAATGCGGCTGTCCCTTCGAGCATTGTGGCGCCGCACAGCACCGTGCAAGGACTTCTCTACTTTGATTTGCAGGGGCAATTTGATTTGCTGAACACTGCGCACCTCTACGTGCCCGATCTATTGGTGCTGGAAAAGAACCGTTCCTTGACCTATTTCGAAATTGATCTGAGCCGTCCGGGCAGCAACTAGCAACTGAAAAAGAAGGCAGGTTTGCGCGGGCCGTCGCGGTCGGCTACCATGACGTGTGCAAACTTTCTCCGATCCTTGCGGGCCAATGCTCACTCTTCTCGACGAATTGAATCCGGAACAACGACTTGCCGTGGAAACCATCGAAGGCCCCTTGCTGATCCTGGCAGGCGCGGGAACGGGTAAGACGCGGGCGATCACCTATCGGATGGCCAGCTTGATCGCCAGTGGGGTGCCCGCCGAGGCAATTCTGGCGGTAACTTTCACCAACAAAGCAGCGGAGGAGATGAGCAATCGCGTCTCGAACCTTTTGCTCCGCGCGGGAATTCCGCCGGCGCAACCGTGGCTTTCGACGTTTCATTCGCTTTGCGCACGGCTCTTGCGGCGCGAGGCGGCCACCGCCGGGCTGCCCCGAGATTTCGCCATTTACGATGACGATGATCAGCTTGCCGCCGTCAAACTGGCAATGAATAGATTGCAGATCGAGGATGATTCCCTGTCGCCGCGAATCGTATTGAGCCGCATCAGCTACGCGAAAAACCACGGCCGGACCGCGGAAGAACTTAGAGCCGAGGCGTTCGATCAGGATGGGCGGCGTACCGCGGACACTTTCGCGGCGTACGAAAAACTTCTTCATGACAGCAAGGCGCTGGACTTCGATGATCTATTGCTGCGGTCTGCCCGCTTGCTCCAGGAATCGACGCCCACGCGGTTGAAGTGGCAGGCGCGCTTCCAATACATCCACGTGGACGAATATCAGGATACGAACCGCGTGCAATACGAGCTCATGCGGCTGCTGACAGGCCCACAGCAAAATGTCTGCGTGGTCGGCGACGAAGACCAGTCCATTTACCGCTGGCGCGGCGCAGATGTTTCCATTTTGCTAAGTTTCTCGAAAGATTTTCCGGCGGCCCGCATTGTCCGACTGGAACGCAACTATCGTTCGACACAGAATATCCTCGACGCCGCGGGTGCGGTTGTCATGAACAATCCGGAGCGGCTGGGAAAATCGCTCAGCGCGGAAAACGGCGAAGGCACAAAACTCAGGTATTTTGAAGCGCGTGATGCCCAGGCCGAGGCCGAATTCGTCGCCGGTGAACTGGAGCGGATCCTGAATGACGACCCCGACCAGAGCTGCGCCGTGGAATATCGGACGAATTTTCAGTCGCGCGCCTTCGAAGAAGTCTTCCGCCGCCGGGGTTTGCGATACAAACTAGTTGGCGGATTCAGTTTTTACAACCGCGCGGAGGTAAAGGATGCGCTGGCTTACGTTCGGCTGGCGATGCATCCGGAAGATGACATTTCGCTCATACGCGTGCTGAACCTGCCGCCGCGCGGCATTGGCAAGACGACTGTGGACTCTTTGCGCGAAACAGCGCGAGTGGATGGCACGCCTCTCTGGGCGGCCACCGAAAAACTTATCTCAGGTGCATCCGCGGGGAGAGCCGTCACACCGCTGCGAACGTTCCGGGAAATCATCAGCAAGCTGCAGACCGCGCTGGCAGAAAAGGAACCCGCGGAATTCCTTCGGACCGTGCTTGAAGAGTCCGGCTACATGGACATGCTCAAAGATCGTAACAGCGCGGAAGACGTCGCGCGCATGGAAAACCTGGAGGAACTCACACGCGCCGTGGCAGAAAGCATGGAGGCCGGCGAAACGTTTACCGATTTCCTGGACGCCGCGGCTTTGGTCAGCGACGCCGATCAATTCGAAGGCAAGCCCGGAACGACGCTGATCACATTGCACAGCACAAAGGGGCTGGAGTTCGACCATGTGTTCTTGACGGGCATGGAAGAAGGCATCTGCCCGCACAGCCGCTCCATCACGGAAGACAAGGGCATCGAAGAGGAACGACGGCTGGTGTACGTGGGAATGACGCGGGCGCGCCAGTCACTTACGATGACGCGCGCCGTTTACCGGCGCGTTTTCGGAAACGAGCAGCAACTGCGCGCTTCCTTGCCTTCGCGTTTTCTGGGGGAGATCCCGAGCGAACTAGTGGACACGGCTCGCGGCTCGATGGCTGAAATCGGAGAGACCCGGCGATACGAGCCGGACCCGGAGTATTCGTATTCGGCGGAAGAATTCACGCGGCGCGTGCGCGGGGGACAGAAATCGGCAGCTGCGTCAGCCCCAAGGAAACCGGCGACGCAAAGTTCCTTTGGTCGTCCTGCAGCGAAGCGCGGCGGAGATGCAAATCCCATGCTAGGACGAAAAGTGCGGCATCCCAGCTACGGCGTCGGCACGATTGTGGGCGTTGAAGGCGAGGACGAAGACCGGCGCGTCTCGGTGAGCTTTCCTGGCCGCGGCACAAAGAAATTCATTGAGCGGTATGCGCAGCTTGAACAGGCATGACCTGAAAATACGTGAGCTTGGATATGAGTATGCCTGAAAGTTGCGTGTCGGGTCATCTCGGGGTACATTGAGGCGCGCATTGATTCCCCAAAGGCCTATCGGGTAGCTTCAAGCTTCGGGTTTGCCCGACTGCGATCGGAGAGCATGGGTGGGATCACAACTCTTCCGCTGCAAGAGCATCGACCAACTGCTGTCAGATTGCGAAAACGCTGAAGTCCGATTAAAAAAGTCTCTCGGATGGGTGAGCCTGACGTCGCTCGGCATCGGAGCGGTCATCGGCTCCGGAATTTTCACGATCATCGGCACGGCGATCGCGGGACAGAAGTTTCAGGCCTCTTCGATCTTGAATGCTCCTCTGCTTGAGTATCTGATCCACCACTCCGCTTCGTTTGGCCGCCCCGGCGCCGGACCAGCCATTGCGCTTTCGTTCATTTTGGTGGCGATCGTGTGCGGTTTCGCATCGGTTTGCTACGCAGAACTTGCCGCGATGATTCCTATCGCGGGCAGCGCGTATACTTACACTTACGCGACGATGGGAGAACTCATCGCGTGGATCATCGGCTGGGATCTCATCCTTGAGTACGCGGTCAGCAACATGGCTGTGAGCGTGGGTTTTTCGGCGCACATGGTGGGCTTGCTCGATTGGTTCGGCTTGCATCCGGACCCCCGTTGGATTTCTCCCGCCTATCTTCCCGGCGGATTGAATGATCTGCAGGGAGCCATGCTCTATGGACCCGGCTGGCATTTTGGCTTCAACTGGCCCGCATTCATCATCGTCATGTTGCTGACGGTGATCTTGGTGCGAGGCATCAAAGAGTCTGCGCGAACCAATAACATCATGGTCTTCCTGAAAATTGTGGCCATCCTGGTGTTCGTAACGTTTGCGGCCAAGTTTATCCATCCCGCGAACTATCATCCTTTCGCACCCAATGGCTGGCCCGGAATTCTGACGGGCGGGTCTATCGTCTTTTTCACCTACATCGGATTCGATTCGGTCTCCACGGCCGCTGAGGAGTGCAAGAGTCCGCAACGCGATCTGCCGATCGGCATCATCGCGACGCTGGTCATCTGCACGATTTTGTACATCGCCGTTGTGTTCGTGCTCACGGGTTTGGTCCGGTGGGAAACGCTAGTGGACGATGCCGCACCCGTGGTCAATACACTGAAGAAACTCCATTTCTCGGAAGTTCGCCTAGTCGTGCTGATTGGCGCACTGATGGGAATGATCTCTTCGCTGCTGGTTTTCCAGTTGGGCCAGGCGCGCGTATGGTTTGCGATGTCGCGCGATGGCCTCTTTCCCAGAATTTTTGCGCGCGTGCATCCGCGCTTCCAGACTCCCGATTTCTCCACGTGGATGGCGGGCTTCGTGGTGGGCATTCCGGCGGGTCTTCTTGACATCGGCACGCTGGCCGATCTTTCCAATATCGGCACGCTGTTCGCGTTCGCTCTGGTCGCAGGGGGTGTGCTCATCCTTAGGTATCGAGAACCGGACCGGCACCGTGCTTTCCGGGCCCCTGGCGGACCGCTGGCGCCCATCATCACAATATTCACGTGTCTTCTGCTGATGGCGGGCCTGCCGATCATGAACTGGATTCGATTCTTCGTTTGGATGATCCTCGGGCTCGTGCTTTATTATTTCTATGGCCGGAAGCACAGCACATTGAGAGCCGCGAATCACATGTCCGAGGGATCATAGAATGCAGCGATGGTCCATTTGCCGTCCATGGAAACAAACAGGGATTGTTCTCGCTTTTCTTCCAGCGCTCCTTTCGTGCCCGCAAGAAGGCCGCGCCTGGGGCCGAAGCGGGCACAGACTCGTCGTCAATAAAGCGATCGACACCCTCCCGCCAGAGATCCGTTGGTATTTTGAATCGAATCGCCCCTTGCTTTCGCAGCATGTGACCGATCCTCTCGATGAGATCAACAAACTCCCTGCCGAACGGCGCAATCATTTCATTGCACTCGACAAATACGGCCGGTTTCCGTTCGCGGCGCTCCCGCGCGTATACAAAGCGGCAGTAACAAAGTTTACCAAGCCTAAGCTAGACGCGAACGGCCTCCTACCCTGGCAGATTGGCGTGTACAGCGAAAAACTTACCGAGGCTATGAAGACCGGAAAGTGGGAAGAAGCGAAACTCTACGCCGCGATTCTGGCGAACTACGTCGCCGAGGCCCACGACCCATTCAATACCACGGATAATTTCGATGGGCGGCTCAGCGGCCAGTCGGGAATCAACGAGCGCTTTGGATCGGCCCTGATTGACCGCTACTCTTCCTTCTTCCCCATGCGGCCCAATGATGCCATCTTTATCGATGACCCCACGGATCGCGCCTTTGACGCTTGCCTCAGTTCTCACAGTTGGCTGGAAACCGTTCTGCTGGCCGACCGCAACGCGCGCCGCGGCACAAATTCCTTCACCGACGAGTACTACGACCGTTTCTACAATCAAGCAGCCGCCATTCTCATCCGGCAGCTCTCGGACGCGGCCACCGACGTCGGCTCGTTTTGGCTTACGGCATGGATCAACGCCGGGCGGCCGCAACTCCCGCGCTGATTTTTCCGGATGACGTCATCCTTGCTCTCCTCTCGCATTGATTCCCTGCCGAAGGCGGAACTGCATCTCCATCTCGAAGGTTCAATCCAGCCCGCGACGGTTTGCGCGTTAACTGCTCAGCATGGTGTGGTGATGAGCGAAGAGGAGGTCCGCCAGCGGTACACCTATCGCGACTTCCCCGGATTTATCGAAACGTTCAAGTGGGTGACGTCTTTCCTGCGCGAGCCGGAGGACTACGCCCTCATTGTGCGAGACCTTGCCGAACACCTGTTGACACAGAATGTTGCCTACACCGAGGTGACCCTCTCTATCGGCGTGATGCTCCTGCGAAAGCAGCAGCCGGAACCCAATTTCGAAGCGATTCTCCGTGCAACAAAATCCTTCGAAAGCCGCGGCTTGCGCCTCCGGTGGATTTTTGATGCGGCGCGTCAATTCGGAGCCGGCGCTGCACTGGAAGTGGTCGAGTCCGCCCGGAGATGCGATTCAAAAGAAATCGTAGGGTTCGGCATGGGCGGCGATGAGCTGAGCATTCCGACCGAAGCGTTTCGTCGGGCTTACGAAAAAGCGGCAGAAATCGGCTTGCACCGCGTGACGCACGCTGGCGAAGTCGGCGGCCCGGAAAAAATCCGCGAAGCTATCGAACTCCTCGGCGCAGAGCGCATCGGCCACGGCATTGCGGCGATTCACGATCCAGCTTTGATGGACTTGCTCGCCGAGCGCCGGATTCCATTGGAAGTCTGTCCCGGCAGCAATCTGAAAACGGGTGCCCTCGCTCTACAGCTTCAGGAGGAAGCCGTTCGAATCGAGGACCACCCTTTGCCGAAGCTCTTACGCCACGGAGTACCGGTTGTCCTCTCCACCGACGACCCTGCGATGTTCCATACAACCTTGCATACAGAATACGAAAACGCGGCCCGCATGGGACTTCAGGAAGACGAACTTGCCCGCATCGTCGAAATGGGTTTCCAATACGCGTTCTCGCCCGCCGGCGAAACGCGCCGCACCTGAACCCGCCGAAGGCAATGTTATACTGAACGCATGAAAGCACACGTCTGGGTCATGCCAAAACGCTCCGTACTCGATCCGCAAGGACAAACCATACAGCACGCGCTTTCCGGCCTCGGCTACGCCGAAGTGAAAGACGTTCGCCAGGGAAAATTCTTTGTCTTGAATCTCGAGGGTTGGAATCGCGATGAAGCGCAGAAGCAGCTCGAGCACATTTCAAAAGAAGTGCTCACAAACCCCGTTATCGAGGAATATCGCTTCGAGATCGTCGAATGAGCCGCCAACCCATGCCGGCGGTGTTACGCTTCTAAGTTTGCAATCAGGAGACCCCGCTCATGTGCGGAATTGTCGGCTACATCGGCCCCAAGAAAGTTGTGCCGGTAGTCATCGAAGGTCTGCGCAAGCTCGAATACCGCGGCTACGACTCCGCGGGTATAGCCGTCGTGACGGAAGACGGCAAATTGGAGATTCGGCGCGCTCCCGGTAAGCTCAGGAACCTGGAGGAAGTCGTCGCAAAATCCCCCATCGAAGGCACCTATGGAATCGGCCACACGCGCTGGGCGACTCACGGCCGTCCCACTGAAGAAAACGCGCATCCACACCGAGACTGCACCGGCCAGATCGTCGTGGTGCATAACGGCATCATCGAGAATTACCTGGAGCTGAAAGAAAAACTGCAGAAGGAAGGCCACAAGTTCGTCACGGAAACTGACACGGAGATTGTGGCGCACCTAGTGGAAAAGAATTCGCAGGGCGGCGTCCCGCTCGAAGAAGCCGTGCGCCGCTCGCTAAAGGAATTGCGCGGCATCTACGCTCTGGTTTTTCTCTCCGCAAAAGATCCGCAGAAAATCGTGGCCGCCCGTCTCGGCCCGCCTTCCGTGATCGGTCTCGGCGAGGGAGAGTACTTCGTCGCCAGCGACATTCCCGCCTTGCTCCAGCACACACGTGAAATTTTCTTCCTCGCCGACAGCGACATCGCTGTCCTAACTGCTAACGGCGTGCGCGTGATGGATCACGACGGCCGCCCTGTCGAGCGCTCCGCCCACCATGTGGCCTGGGATCCCATCATGGCGGAAAAGGGAGGCTACAAGCATTTCATGCAGAAAGAAATCTTCGAGCAGCCGCGCGCCGTTCGCGACACCCTGCTCGGCCGCATCTCTCAGGACTCGGGAAAAGTCTTCCTCGATGAAATGCAGATCACGGAGAAGCAATTTCGCGGGTTTCAAAGTGTGCGTATCGTCGCCTGCGGCACGAGTTGGCATGCGGCGCTGGCCGCAAAATTCATGATCGAGCGCCTCGCACGCCTGCCCGTCGAAGTGGATTACGGCAGTGAGTTCCGCTACCGCGACCCAATCATCGATTCGAATACCCTGACCGTGTGCATCAGCCAGTCCGGCGAAACCGCGGATACCCTCGCGGCGCAGCGTGAAGCAAAAACCAAGGGCTCACCAACCCTTGCCATTTGCAACGTATTCGGCTCGATGATCACCCGCGAAGCCGCCGGCACGATTTCCACGCATGCCGGCCCGGAGATCGGTGTAGCCTCAACCAAGGCCTTCACTTCACAATTGACGGCGTTGCTTCTGCTGGCTTCCTATCTTGGCCAGGTGCGCGGAAAGATGACGGAGGAAGCGGCCAGAACTTTGATGCAGGAATTCACGCGCATTCCGCACAAGATCGAAACCGTCTTGCAGGCGGATGAAACTGGGTTCTATGAAAACCTGGCGCGGCAATTCTTCCGCCATACCGATTTTCTATATCTGGGCCGCGGCATCCATTACCCGATCGCCCTCGAAGGCGCGCTGAAGCTCAAGGAAATTTCTTACATTCACGCCGAAGGCTATCCTGCCGGCGAGATGAAGCACGGCCCCAACGCACTGATCGACGAGAATCTTCCCGTCGTCGTGCTCGCCACCCGCGACGAATCCGATCCTGAAGCCATGATCCGCTATGAAAAGAGCGTTTCGAACATCAAGGAGGTCAAGGCACGCGATGGCATCGTAATTTCCATTGTCACCAATGGAGATCATCTCGCCCGCGAAGCTTCCGACCACATCATCGAACTTCCGCCGGCTCCCGAGTTGCTCGTGCCTCTGCTGGAAATCATTCCTCTGCAACTGCTCGCGTATCACATCGCCGTGCGCCGCGGTTGCGACGTCGACCAGCCGCGCAACCTCGCGAAATCCGTCACAGTTGAGTAGCCGAGGACGTTTTCCGCTAAAATGAGTGCATGTCTCGCGTCTTTCGTGCGCGCCTCGGCGCTTTTTTGGTGCTAACCCTATCGGCGGCCCGACCCGCTTCTGCCCAATCGCCGGCAGCAGGCGGCGCACCGCTCCGGGAAGTGCACGCCGAGGGCGCCAAGATTCTCACCGAAGCGCAAATCGTCTCTCTGGCCGGACTCCAGCCCGGCTCTCAAGTTGGCAGGGATGACTTGCAGGCGGCGGCAGACCGGCTTATTCAGAGCGGGCTATTCGCGAAAGTAAATTTCAATTTTCAAACACGCGGCGGCGGCGTGTTTGTGACTTACCACGTGGAGGAATCGCCGCGGCTCCCCGTCTACTTTGACAACATGCCATGGTTCGCGGATTCGGAATTGGGCGACGCCATCCGCAAGACATTTCCCTATTTTGACGGGACGCTGCCGGAAGCCGGCGCTGCTGTGGATCGCGCCAGTGATGCTATAAAGGAGTTGCTCTTTTCGCACGGCTTGCAAGCGGCCGTCGAACACGCCGTCATCCCGGATCCTGTGGGTGAAGGCAGTGTTCAGGAATTTCGCATCGAGGGCGCCCCTCCGCAGATTGCCACTATCGAATTCAGCGATCCTTCCCTCCTCGCATCCAAAGCGGTCCAACAGCATCTCTCCGAAATTCGTGGAAAAGCTTATTCGCGAATGGCCATCGATCTTTTCCTGACGGAGGCGATACGGCCGGTTTATTTGCAGCAGGGATACCTGCAGGTGAAACTCGGACCGCCGGAAGTGCGCTTGACTGGCAACCCTAATCAAAAGTTTCCCGAGACAATTCCGGTATATGTGCCGGTCGCGCCGGGCGCGGTGTTTCGTTGGAAGGAAGTCCATTGGACTGGCAACACCGTGCTGTCAGAATTCACTCTCAGCGGTTTGCTGGGTGCGAAATCGGGCGAACTCGCCAATGGCATGCAGATGGAGGAAGGCTGGGACCGCATTCGCGAGGAATACGGCCACCTCGGCTATCTCGAAGCCAAGCTTGTTCCTGTCGCAACCTACGACAATCAAGCCCATACTGTCTCCTATGCCGTGAGCGTCCAAGAGGGTATTCAATACAATTTCGGCAGGATCGTCCTCACGGGACTCTCCCTCGCGGCTGAACGCAAGCTCTATGCCGCGTGGCCCATCGCTTCCAGTAATCTCTTCGACAAGACTAAATTTGAAGAGCTTCTCGTCAAACTGCAATCCCATCGTGAACAGGTCTTCGGCGAATTGCCCGTGCATTACGAAACCGTGGGACACTTTCTCCAAACGGATCCGGGCAAGCGCACCGTCGACGTGCTTTTGGATTTCAAGTGAGGCCATCGGTGGCGCGTTCGCAACTGCAACTCAAGATGCACTCTGCGCTATACTCACGGCTGAGATGAAAGAACTCGTTCGCATTCGCACTGACGAAAGAGTCTCTCTTTCGGCCCAGGATAAAGAGAGTGTTCTGCTTTCGCGGCTGTCCGAACTTCCTTCCGTCATCGTCGCGCTGTCCGGTGGCGCGGACTCCGCGTACCTGGCTTGGGCCGCGCATCGCGCGCTGGAAACTCGTGCCCTGTCTGTCACGGCTCTCTCGCCAAGTTATTCCGCTCACGATCGCGCAGTCGTCGAAGAGTTCGTCGGCAAATATCGTGTGCGTCATGAATTCATCGAAACGCATGAGATGGATAATCCCGCGTATCGCGCAAATGCGCCCGACCGCTGTTACTTCTGTAAGGATGAACTGTTTTCCGCGCTGGATGATTTGGCGCGGCGGCAAGGCGTTGCCGCCGTGGCTTACGGCGTAAACTCCGATGACACACTTGATTTCCGCCCTGGCCATCGCGCCGCCACCGAACACCAGGTTCTCGCGCCTCTGCTCGACGCTGGCCTGCGCAAAGCGGAGATTCGCCTTCTGTCGGAGCGCGCCGGCCTTCCCACTTGGGACCGTCCCGCCTCTGCTTGCCTCGCTTCGCGTCTTCCGTACGGCACCGAGGTGACTGCCGAGCGCCTCGCGCTTGTGGAACGTGGCGAAGCCGCTCTCCGCGAACTCGGCTTCCGCCAATTCCGCGTGCGGCTCCATGACAATCTGGCGCGTGTCGAAATCGCGCCCGACGAACTTTCTCGCGCCTTCCAACCGCAAATGGCTGCCACCATTGCTGACCGTTTGAAGGCTGCTGGTTTCACCTATGTTTCTCTGGATCTGGAGGGTTACCGGCAGGGCTCTCTCAACGAGACCCTCATCCCGCCCGGCGGCGGCTCCGCAAAGGCCGCCTCGGGAACATAATGGGCCGCTTTTGCGTAACTAGAGATGCCGGGCCATGGAGAGAAATTCATGGACGTGACGGAGGACGAATGTTGCGCCAGCGTCATTTCTTGATCATGCTCGTCCTGACGATGACCGTAGTTTCCCTCGTCGCTTGCAGCGTCGGGCCAGCAGCCAGCGGCAGCTTTGACCGCAATTACACTGTGACAGGCCCCCTTCGACTGGAGCTCACCAACGCCTCCGGCGACGTGGACATCACAGGGAGCGCGGACGGCAAAGTGCACGTGCATGGCGCCGTGCGTGCTTCGGGAATGGGTTTCGGCGACCCGCAGAAGCGCTTGGATGAGACTCTAGCGAATCCTCCCATCGAGCAAAAAGGCGATACCATTCGAATTGGAAAAGAAATGTCCGGTCTGCGTCACCTTTCCATCGCCTACACCATTCAAGTCCCTTATGACACAGAAGTCAGCGCTACCGTGGCCTCCGGTGCGCAGGCGGTTCGCGGAGTGCGCGGTCCGGTAAAGGTGCAAGCCGCCTCCGGCTCCATCCGCGTGGAAAAAATCGATCGCGACGCACAGCTCACCACGGCCAGCGGTTCCGTCTCTGCAAATGACGTCGGCGACGACGTCCGCATCTCCACTGCTTCAGGCAGCGTAAATGTTTCGGACACCAAGGGCGACGTACGCATCAATGCGCTCGCCGGAACAATTCAAGTCCTTCGGACGGGCGGCCGCGTCGAAGCTGATACGGCGAGCGGCGCCGTTGACATCCAGGGCGCTTCCAAGGACGTCAAAGCGCATGCCGCGTCCGGCCGTGTGTCCGTTCAGGGAAACCCTGGCGCCAATGGCTATTGGGAGCTGAAGACCGTGTCAGGTTCCGTACTCTTGAGAGTTCCGGCCTCTGCCAATTTCCATCTTTCCGCGCAAGCCGTCTCTGGCGAGATTCGAACCGATATTCCGATCATGATCGAAGAGCAAGGCAAGCGGGTCCTCCGCGCTCGCATGGGCAGCGGAGGTGCGCGCGTCGATGTGCAAACCGTCTCCGGCGAAATCCGCGTGAGCGGTTCGAACTAGGCGCCCTGCTGACATTCTTTCCTGTGAGAAGACAGCTAAGAACTAGCGACAATTCCCCTTGTTGCGCTCAGAATTCCCTCGTATGGCAGGAGCTAACAGCCCTCCGTCGCATCCTGGAAGTTCAAAACAAGAATCCTTAGGGACTGCGGAGACTATCAGCTTCTCGCGACAGACGCGGAGGGAAATGCGAGTGCGACATCGCGCGCCGCGAGAATAGTATTTACATGAATGCGCACGGTGTCTTCCACGCGCCGCGCGTATCCTCCCGCAAGAACCGTGGCCACCGGAATCTTGCGCCGCCGCGCTTCCTCGAAAACGCCGAGGTCGCGCTGTTTCAATCCTTCCTTCGTGAGCGATAATCCGCCGAGTTGATCCTCGCAGTAGGGATCCGCGCCTCCCACATAGAAGAGAATCTCCGGCAGAAATTCATCCATGGCTTTTTGTACGGCTGGAATCAGCGTTCCGAAATACTCATGGTCTTCGACGCGGTCCGCCATATTCAGATCGATATTCGACGGTGGCTTGTGCGCCGGATAGTTGTTTTCCTGATGAATGGAAATCGTGAACACCGCCGGGTCATCTCGAAAGATGGCGGCCGTGCCGTTGCCGTGATGCACGTCCGTATCAACGACCATGGCTTTTTTTACCGCGCCATCCGCCTGCAACTTTCGAATCGCTACCGCCACGTCGTGAATCGCGCAGAACCCTTCCCCGTGCCCCGGATGCGCGTGATGAAATCCGCCGCCCAGGCTCGAACCAAACCCGTCTAGCAACGCCGACTGCGCCGCGAGAATTGAGCCTCCCGCCGCGAGCCACACCGCTTCCACCAGTTCGGGCGAATACGGCACTTCGAGCTTCATCACGTCGCTGGTGGTGAGCGTGCCGGTTTTCAATTTGCGCACCCAGTCTGCGGTGTGGACGCGCAAAATGTCTTCGTCGCTCGCAGCTTCCGGGCGCAGAAAATCTTGCGGCGCAGCTATGTTTTCGCGGAGCAGCAGTTCGTGGATCAGGCGGAATTTCTGTGAAGGAAAAACGTGCGTGCCGAGATTCAGGTCGTAGCGTTCGTGATAGACCAGTTTGAACGGCAGCATGGAATCGAGCGGCTAATTTTCGCGTTCGAGGATAAAGTCCGGCAGCGTGGCGAGCGCGCGATGATATTCAGAATCGGTTCCGCCATTGAGACAAGCCTTGGCGCGCCGCGCATAGTCCTGCGCCAGATTGCGTGTGCGATCGAGCGCTCCGGACTCGTGTACCAGCGAGACCAGCGTTTCCGGACGGACCGAGACAAATTCTTTTTCTTCGAGAACCCGCGCCACCATTTCGCGCGCGTCGCGATGACCGTTTTCCATCGCATAAATCAGCGGCAGCGTGACTTTGCCTTCTTTCAGGTCGCTAAGCACAGGTTTTCCGAGCTGTTGCGCCGAGGCCGTAAAATCAAGAAGATCATCCACAAGCTGAAAGGCAAGTCCCGCATAGCGCCCGTAATCGGCGAGCGCCTGCTCTTCTTTGCCTTCGAGGCCGCCCAGCACGGCGCCGAGGCGCGCGCAGCCGCTGAAGAGACATGCGGTTTTATACGTCGCCAGCCGCAGCGCATCTTCCTCCGTCACGTCGATGCGGCCAATTTTTGCGAGCTGGATCAGTTCGCCTTCCACCATTTTTTGCGTGAGATCGATGAGGATATCGAGCATGCGGAAATTGCGTTCCTCGAGCGCCATTTGAAAGGACTGCATATACAGCCAGTCGCCGGTGAGCACGCTGCGATGATTGCCCCATCGTGAATTGGCGGAGGGGCGTCCGCGGCGCGTGTCGGCGCTGTCGATGACGTCGTCGTGAATCAGCGTGGCGCTGTGCAGGAGTTCTACCACGGCGGCCAGACGGATCGCGCTGCGATCGGCGCGGCCTGCGTGGCGCGCGGAGAGAAGCAGGAGGGCGGGCCGCATGCGCTTTCCGCCACCGCCGAGCAAGTACGCGGTGATTTCAGAAACCGGCGGAAAAGCAGCTTCGCTTTGCCGCGCGAGTTCTTCCTCAACCAGAGAGAGATCCTCCCGGACCAGATCAAAAATCTCTTTGACGGTCAGCAGCGCGATGGCGTATCCCCCAAATTATTCATCTGCCTTGAGACCTGACGCCGCGAGGCTCGCCGGTTGTGCAATTCCAAAAAAGCGCCGAAAATTCGCCGACGTGGCTCCGGCAATTTCTTCTGGGGTCAAGTCTCTCACAGTCGCAAGCGTGCGCGCCACTTCCACCACGTAAGCCGGCTCGTTGCGCTTGCCGCGATAGGCTTGCGGCGCGAGGTACGGAGCGTCCGTCTCGATCAGAATGTTCTCGAGCGGCAGAGCTTTCGCAACGTCGCGAAGGTTCTGCATTTTCGGATAGGTCGAATTCCCCGCAAAGGAAATCAGGAAACCCATATCCATTCCGCGGCGCGCATCTTCGAGAGTGCTGGTGAAGCAATGCAAAATTCCGCCGAGGCCGGTCGGCCGCCAATGTTCTTCAATCATGTTCAGGCAATCGGCCCAAGCGTCACGGCAATGAATGATGATGGGTTTCTTCGCGTGCCGCGCCAAACCCATCTGGTCGCGGAACACCCGCGCTTGCACTTCGCGCGGCGAATGATCGTAGTAATAGTCGAGTCCAATTTCGCCCCAGGCGATGGCTTTCGGATGCTGAGCCAGCCGCGCCAGTTCTTCCAAGTGCTGCGGTGTGACTTCCTTCGCCTCGTGAGGATGAATTCCGACCGTCGCGTAAATCCAGTCATGCTGTTCTGCAAAGGGCAACGCGCAATCGAGCTTCTCAGGTCCCGGGCCGGTTCCGATGGCGAGGAGCGTACTCACGCCCGCGGCGCGCGTGCGTTCGAGCATGGCGTCGCGGTCCTCCGCAAATTGCGCGAAATCGATGTGCGCGTGTGAGTCGATTAGCTCCATCACATGAAAGCCCCGCTCGCAGCAACCGCAGGGCCACGATATATCGTGTCCCTACTTCAATCTGGCGCCGATTTCGACGTCTTCGTCGGGGAAGCCGGCAAGGACGGGGCGGCCCTCGGGCCCGACGGAGGCGGCGATGACCATGCCGTTGGATTCGACACCGCGAAGTTTGCGCGGCGCAAGATTCACGACCACGGCGACTTTGCGGCCGATCAGTTTTTCTGGTTCGTAGAATTGCGCGATGCCGGCGCAAATCTGGCGAATCTCCGTGCCGATGTCCACGGTGAGCTTCAGCAATTTGTCCGCGCCGACGATGCGCTCGGCGGTCTTGATCTGGCCCACGCGCATCTCGACTTTGGCAAAATCCTCGATGCCAATTTTCTCCGCGGCGGGTGCGGCGGCAGCAGCGGCGCCACCCGCAACGGGCGTGCTTGTGGGCGCCGCGACCGGCGAAGGTTGCTTTTGCGCTTCGTTTTCCATGGCTTCCATCCTCTCAATTGCTTCCGCTTTCTCAATGCGCGGAAAAAGTGCCTGCGATTTGCCCAGCGGCGTGCCCGCCTTGAGCTGGCCCCAGCGGAGTGCGTCCAATTCCTGAGAGCTCAGGTGGCCAGCCTGTCCAAGCAGAGCCCAGACCTTCACGGTGCTTTCCGGCAAGACGGGATGCGCCAGCGCGGTTGCAACACGAAGCACTTCGGCAGCGATCCAGAGAATTGTGCCGCGCCGCTGATTGTCCGCATCGGAGCTGCTCAGCGCCCACGGCTGCTCGGAAGCGAGATATTTGTCAGCGGCGGCGACCAGCGACCAGATCAGTTCGAGCGCCCGGGAAAATCCAAGCTTGTCGTAAAGCTCCAGAACTTCGCCGATCGCACGCTGCGCTTGTTTCGCGAGCACTTCGTCCTGCGGCTGCAACGCCCCAGGTTGAGGAACTTTCCCGTCATAATTCTTCTCGACCATCGCCGCGGTGCGGCTGGCGAGGTTGCCGAGGCCGTTGGCGAGGTCGCTGTTGTAGCGAGTCACAAGTGCGTCGTAACTGAAGTTGCCATCCTGGCCGAAAACCGTCTCGCGCAGAAGATAGTAGCGGAGCGCGTCCATACCAAGGACGTGCACGATCGGACGCGGGCGAACGACATTGCCAACGGACTTGCTCATCTTGGCGCTGTCCATGAGCAGCCAACCGTGCGCCCAAATCTGTTTCGGCAGCGGCAGACCCGCAGCCATCAAAAACGCAGGCCAGTACACAGCGTGAAAGCGAATAATCTCCTTGCCGACGAGATGGATATCGGCGGGCCAGAAACCCTGCTTCTCGTAATTCGGGCCGCCAACGGCGCTCAGATACGCCGTAAGCGCGTCAAACCAAACGTAGAAAACGTGCGGCTCTTCACCGGGAACGGGAATGCCCCAGCGAATCGTAGTGCGCGTGATGCTGAGATCCCGGAGGCCGCCTTCCACAAAACTGAGCACTTCATTGCGGCGCGATTCTGGCTGGATGAAATCGGGATGCTTGGCGTACCAATCTAACAGCGGTTTTTGAAAAGCAGAAAGTTTGAAGAAATAATTTGGCTCGGTGACGGTCTCCGTGGGCCGGCCGCAATCGGGACAGTTTTCGCCTGCCTTCACGTCCACGTAGGCATTATCGTAGATGCAGTATTGCCCAGTGTAGTGCCCCGGGTAGACGAAACCATTTTCGCGGCACAGCTTGAAAAGCCATTGCACGGTGTGAGCGTGTTTCAGGTCGGTGGTGCGAATAAACTCGTCGCCCTGAATGCCAAGCTCTTCCCAGAGTGCCTTCCACTCCGTTGCCATCTTGGCGACAAATTCGGCTTCGGACACGCCGGCCTTTTTTGCGGAGCGCTCGACGTTGACGCCGTGCTCGTCCGTGCCGGTGGTCATGATCACGTTGTAGCCACGCATACGTTTGTAGCGGCGGATGGTGTCGCACACGATTGTGGAGTACGTGTGGCCAATGTGGGGCAAGCCGTTCGTGTAGTAGATCGGCGTGGTCAGATAAAACTTGGGCTTGTTGGCTGGCATAACTAGTGTGTTTTCTCGCCCGCTTCATAAGCGCGAAGAGCTTCGCTGATTACGCGCTGCAAAGGCACATTTTTCTCGACGGCCAGCTTGCGACAGTCGTCGTATTCGGGCGCAACATGCAGGATGCGGCCGTTGACGCGGGAAATCTTGATGCGCACGTCGCCGAAGGCCGTGCCGACGCTGAGGAATTCGCGCGGCAAAGTGCGGCGTTGCGCGCGGTAGGTACGAGCGCCAAACGTGGTCGTCTCGGCAAAGATTAGCGACATCAGCGTGTTGGTATCCTGCGGCTTGCACAAAACCGTGAGCAGCGTGCCGGGGCGATTCTTTTTCATTTGCACGGGCGCGGTATAGACGTCCAGCGCGCCGGCGGACAATGCTTTCTCGAGGAAGTAGCCATAAATCTGCGGATTCATGTCGTCGAGATTCGCTTCGATGACGGCGATCTCCTCGTCGAAGCCGGCAACGGTTTTTTCCGCGGCCTCCCCGATCATGATGCGCACGACATTCGGCTGACCTTCCAGGTCCGCGGTCCCCGCTCCGTAACCGATGGCCGATACGCTCATTGGCGGCTGCGGACCGAAGGAATCGCAAAGCGTCGCGACGATCGCCGCACCGGTCGGCGTGACCAGTTCTCTTTGAACACCGTTGGAATAGGTAGGCTTCCCTTGCAGCAAATTTGCCGTTGCCGGCGCGGGCACGGGCAAAACGCCGTGCGCCATCTTCGTGGTCCCCCCGCCAACGTTGAGCGCCGAGCACGCAAACTTGTCGATGTCGAGCGCGTGGAATCCGATACACGCACCAACAATGTCCACGACGGCGTCGACGGCACCCACTTCATGAAAGTGAATCTTTTCGAGCGGAACGTCGTGGACGCGCGCTTCGGCCTCGCCGAGTTTCGTGAAAATGGCGGCGGCGCGCTCGCGCACCTGCGAGGCGAGTTCTGATTTCTGCAAGATTTCAAGGATCGCGCCGAGCGATCGATGCTTGGATTGATCTTCGGTCCTCACCTTGACGTAGGTGGCAGCCATCCCGTTTTTCCAGACTTTTTCCGCGGAGAGTTCCCAGCCCGGCACTTGCAGGCCGCGCAATTCGGCGCGTAGGTCGTCCACGGCGCAGCCAGCGTCAACCAGCGCGCCGAGCGTCATGTCACCGCTAATGCCCGAAAAACAATCAAAATAGGCGAGTTTCATGGGATGCCGCCGCCGAACGGTGGGACTGCACGGTGAAATTGTCTCTCCGCCGGACGCAAATTGATACTATCGGCGCAGACCAGAGGTGTCAAACCGCTCGCGCACTCTTGCTGTCTTTGACCCTCATTGCCTGCATCTCCTATACTCACTGGATTCAATTCATACGACTTACTCTCTGAGGACACGTGTATCAGATACTGACAAACCGGTTACGCGAGGCGCTGACCCAGCACATCCACGAAAAATACGGCGTGGAGCTGGCGATTGTGCTGGAACGGCCGCCAAAGGTTGAGATGGGCGAGGCGGCCTCTCCGGTTTGCTTTGAATTGGCTAAGCGGCTGAAGCGCGCGCCACGGCAGATTGCGCAGGAGATTGTGAACGGTCTTGGCAGCATTGAAGGCATCGCCAGAGTGGAAGTGGCAGGTGGCGGATATGTGAACGCGTTTTTTGACCGAGGAGGATTTTGGGAAGCACTGCGGCAGGCGGAAGGGAAAGAGTTGGCAGGGATGCCGGCGCTACCGACCGAAAAAATCATCGTCGAGCACACCAGCATCAATCCGAACAAGGCGGCGCACATCGGGCACGTGCGGAATTCGGTGTTAGGCGACACGATGGTACGCATCCTGCGCCACGTCGGAAACCGCGTGCAGATTCAAAACTACATTGACAACACGGGCGTTCAAGTGGCGGACGTGGTGATCGGCTTGCTACAAATGGAAAAGGTCACACCGACTTGGGTCAAGAACCGTGCCATGGAGCCGAAGTTCGACTATTACTGCTGGGATTTGTACGCGAAGGCGACGAACTTTTTCGCGGAGGATAAGGCGCGCGCGGAGAAGTTGCGCGCCGCAACGCTCAGGGCGATCGAGGAAGGCAAGGGCGAGGACGCAGAAGTGGCGCAAGCGGTTGCTGATGCCATTGTAACCTGCCATCTGCGCACGATGGCGCGGCTGGAGATCTATTACGACCTGCTGGCACGCGAGAGCGAAATTCTGCACCTGCATTTTTGGGATGCGGCGTTCGAAATGCTGAAGAAGTCCGGGGCGATTCAATTGGCAACGAGCGGGAAGGTGGCGGGGTGTTGGGTCATGCCTTGGAAACAGGAGGTACAGGAGGGAAAGGAAGTAAGGGTGGTTGAGGAAAAGAACGAAGAAGCGGAAGACGACGAGAACATGCAGGACAAGATTATTGTGCGTTCGAACGGAACGGTGACGTACGTCGGGAAAGACATCGCGTACCAGCTCTGGAAATTCGGGCTGCTGGGGAAAGATTTTCATTACCTGAAATGGCCGAGTGGGCCGGAGGGGCACACGGTCTGGGCAACGACGAGCCACAAGGGGGATCCGGAGGCTCCGCACTTCGGCGAGCCAGCGGCGACGGTTTACAACGTGATCGACGCGCGACAGGCGTATTTGCAAAAAGTGGTGGCGCTGGGATTGCAGGCGCTCGGACACGGCAAAGAGGCGGAGCGGTCGATTCACTTGTCGTACGAAATTGTGGCGCTGACGCCGCGTTGCGCGGCGGAAATGGGCTACGAACTTTCGCCGGAGGAGGCCAAGAAGCCCTACGTGGAAGTGAGCGGGCGCAAGGGATTTGGCGTGAAGGCGGACGACTTGCTCGACAAACTCGAAGAGGCGACGCTGGCGGAAGTGCGGCAGAGGCATGCGGAAATGAGCGCGGACGAGCGGAAACGAACGGCGCATGCGATTGCGGTGGGCGCGCTGCGTTTTTTTCTACTGAAGTTTACGCGCAGCTCGATCATCGCGTTTGATTTCAAGGATGCATTGAGTTTTGAAGGCGAGACCGGCCCTTATTGCCAGTACGCGGTGGTGCGCATTCGCGGGATTCGCCGGAAGGGCGCGGAAGCAGGAGCAACGGACGTCGAAGTGACCGCGGGGAATGTAAGTCAGTTCCTTGCGGGAGCGGAAGGAAACAGACTTTGGCAATTGCTGGCGGCGGCGGGGTCGCTCGATTACGCAGTGGCCGCGGCGATTGCCACGCAGGAGCCCGCGTTCGTGGCGAAGTATGCGTTTCAACTGGCGCAGGAATTCAACAATTTTTACCACAAACACCACATCTTGACGGAAGCCAATGAACAAAGGCGGGCGTTCTTGCTACGTCTTACGGAATTGGTGGAAGCGCAACTGGTGCGGGCGCTGGGATTGTTGGGAATTGAAGCCCCCGATAAGATGTAACATTCTTGCCTGTCCGCTTTCTTGCAGAGTACGAGAACTGGGGACAGACACGAATGTCTGTCCCACCTCATGCTTACTTTTCCGCGCTCCTAAAGCGACAACACGAAGTGAACGATGGTGCGAAGGGCCACGCCCGTCGGGCCTTTGGCGAGCCAGGGCTTGGCGTCGTCATTCCAGGCGGTGCCGGCAATGTCCAAGTGAATCCACGGCGAGTCGCCTGCGAATTCTCGAATAAACCAAGCGCCGGTGATGGAACCGCCGCCTTTGCCGCTGCTGATGTTCTGAATGTCAGCGAAGGTGCCCTTAATGAATTCGCGATACTCGTCGTCCATCGGCAACTGCCACATTTTTTCGCCGACGGCTTTGGCGCTGGCAAGGAGCTTGTCCGTCCAGGCCTGATCGGAGCCGAAGACACCGACGTTGACATTGGCTAGCGCGACGACAATGGCGCCGGTGAGCGTTGCGGCATCGACGAGATGTGTGGCGCCGAGTTGTTTCGCGTAATGAACGCCATCGGCCAGGATGAGGCGGCCTTCCGCATCCGTGTTGAGAACTTCGATGGTCTTGCCGGACATGGCAGTTTGAATGTCGCCGGGCTTTTGTGCCGTGCCGCCGGGCATATTTTCCGTAGAAGGCACGACGCAGATCACTTTGACATTGGGTTTTAGAGCAGCGAGCGCGCGCATGACGCCAAGCATGGTCGCGCCGCCGGCCATGTCGTACTTCATTTTCTCCATTCCGTCTGCGGGCTTGATGGAAATGCCGCCGGTATCAAACGTGACGGCTTTGCCGACGAGGCCGATGACCGGCGCTCCCGACTTTGCATTCGGCGGATGGTAAGTGACGACGATCATGCGCGGCGGCTCGGGACCGCCCTGAGCGACGCTGAGCAACGCGCCCATCTTGAGATCGGCGATTTTCTTTTCATCCAGAATTTCGACGGAAAGGCCGGCTTCCCTGGCCATAGCTTCGGCTTTTTGGGCGAGGATTCGCGGCGTGAGTTTGTTGGAAGGCTCGTTGACGAGGTCCCGCGTAAAATTCTGCGCGTCGGCAATGACGAGGCCTTTCGAAAGCCCCTTCTCCCCTCCCGCGCGTTCCGCATCGGAGTAACCCGCGATGGAAACGGCTTCAATGTTCTTATCGTTCTTCTTATCCGTCTTGTATTTGTCCGTTTCGAAATTGGCCGCGAGCGCCCCTTCGACGATTGCCTGAGCATTTTCGCCGGTAGCATCATTCTCACGAACGAGAAATGCGAAGTTCTTGGCGGAACGACTCTTCAAATAGCGCAAGGCCGCGCCGGCGATTTTGCGAAACGTGGCGCCATTGAACTGGTCGCGCTTCCCTGCCCCGACGAGGAGCAGACGCGCGGCTTTTAACCCCGCAGGCGCATGAATCAAGGTGAACTCGAGTGCCTTGCCGGTCAATTCGCCGCTCTTTGCGAGCTTGCGCAGCAGGCCGGCGGCGGCCTGATCAAGTTCCGCAATACGGCCCTGAACGGGGTCGGTCTCTTCAAATACATACGAAACCAGGGCATCGGTTTCGATTGCTGCGAACGGCTTGGTCTCGAGCGTGATCTGCATGATGCGTTATCGCCTCCGATTGCGATACATGGAATCTTCCACTTCTCTGCGAGCTTCTTTAGTGCGTTCGTCCTGACGGCGGTCCCAAGACTTTTTGCCTTGTGCAAGGGCGATTTCGATCTTGGCAATGCCGTTGCGAAAATAGATCTTCAGGGGGATGACGGTCAAACCCTTGGATTCGGTGCGGCCAGAGAGTTTCAGGATTTCACGCTTGTGGAGAAGAAGTTTGCGCGAGCCGAGCGGCTCATGGTTCCAAGGCCCACCCGCTAAATACTGTGCAATGTGTGCGTTAACAAGCCACGCACCATTGGGCCTGAAGTCCACATAGGCATCGCGAATATTGGCCTTGCCTTCCCGAAGTGCTTTTACCTCCGTGCCGTGGAGCACCAGTCCAGCCTCATGTTTCTCAAGAATATGATAGTTATAGGACGCGGCGCGGTTCTGCGCGACGATTTGCTCGCCGGACTTTGCGGATTTCTCAGACTTCTCAGTATTCTTTGCAGACTTGGCCACAACTCCCCATCATAACTGCCGCGTCAAATCTTAACTAGTCCGTATTACCGCATGCAAGACAGCCAACCTTAGCATCCTTGCCGGGCCTCTAAACCGAATGTTAAACTGTTTCGGCTTGTTGTCGAGGCCTCGGAGAGTGCATGCGCCCGTGGGGAAGCCTATTTTTATGTGTCAGTTTCGGACTGCTCGCAGCGGGCTGCCCGAAAGGAAACTCAGATTTTAACCAGGGCAGGAAGGCGGAAACCCTCCAGGACTACGACGCTGCCCTCGGCTACTACCAGAAAGCCCTCAAAGCCGACCCGTACAACGCCAACTACAAAATTAAGCTGAATCAAACTCGCTTCGAAGCAGGTCAAGCGCACATCAAGCAGGGCGTGGAACTGCGGAAAAAGGGTGATTTGCAAGGCGCGGCCGGCGAGTTCCAGCGGGCGCAAGCCATCGATTCTTCCAGTCCTGTGGCAGAACAAGAACTGCGGAAAACGGTCGAGATGATCGCGGAGAAAAACCGCCAGGCCGATGCGGCGGCGGAGCCGGCGGCAGACGCAGATCAGCCGCCTCTGGCAATACTGCCGCCGGAAATCAAGCCGCTCTCGCGGGCTCCCATCAACGTGAAGATGTCGAATGATTCGAAGATCGTTTTTGACACGGTGGGAAAGCTGGCCGGGCTGACGGTAATTTACGACCCGGACTTCCCCGCACGGCGAATCGCGGTGGAGCTCACCAACGTGACGCTGGAGCAAGCGATGGACATCGTTTCGATGCAAAGTAAGTCGGTATGGAAGCCGGTGACAGAGAACATTATTTTCGTGTTTCCCGATCAGCCGCAAAAGCGCCGCGACTACGAAGAACAGGTGATCAAGACTTTTTATCTTTCCAACACCGTCCAGCCGCAGGACTTGACCGAAATTGTGACTGGTTTGCGACAACTGCTGGACCTGAAGCGCATTCAGCAACTCAACTCGCAGAACGCCATCATTGTGCGCGATACACCGGACAAATTGCTCCTCGCGGGCAAGATGATTAACGATATTGACAAAGCCAAGCCGGAAGTGGTCGTGCAAGTGGAAGTGTTGCAGGCTCGCACGGACCGTTTGCGGGACCTTGGTGTGCTTCCTGGGCAGCAGGCCACCGTGGCGTTCACGCCCAACGGCACAACAACTACTACGGGCAGCACCACGACAAGCAATGCGCTCTCGCTCGAGAAACTAAAACATCTCAGCACGAAGGACTACAGCGTAACGCTGCCGGGAGCAACGGCGAACGCTGTCTTGACTGATACCTACACCAAGATCATCCAGAATCCAGAAATTCGATCGGTAGACGGGCAGCCGGCAAAGCTGCGCGTCGGGGATCGCGTGCCCGTGGCCACCGGCAGCTTCCAGGCGGGAGTGGGCGTGGGTTCGACAGGTGGCGCGGGCTTCGTGAACCCCCTCGTCAACACACAATTTACGTATCTGGATGTGGGCGTAAACGTAGACATCACACCTCGCGTACACCCAAATCATGAGGTCAGCCTAAAAATAAAAGTTGAGGTTTCCTCAGTGACCGGCACGTCGACGATCGGCGGCATTCAGCAGCCGATCATCAGTCAGCGCACACTGGATCATGAGATTCGCCTGAAAGAAGGCGAGGTGAATGTACTTGGCGGGCTGTTCGAGCGCACGGACACGAAGACACTGAATGGCTGGCCGGGCTTAGCGAAGATTCCTTTCCTGCGTTATCTCTTCTCCGATGAAAAGACGGATCATCAGGAAAACGAAGTCCTGATCGTGCTGATTCCGCGGATTGTGCGGATGCCGGAGTGGACCAAGGCCAATTTGCGGTCCATGTATTCCGGATCCGAAACCAACGTGCAGGTGAAGCGCGAGAGCGACATCCGCGCTCCCTCCGCCGCGCCTCCAACGCCCCCACCGGCCCCTGCGCAGCAGCCGCTGATGAATCAGAACCCGGCAACGACGGCTCCAAACGTGTCCGGCGCCGTACCAACAAACAGCGCTGCCCCGCAAACTACAGCAGCAAAGATCCGCTTCGAACCGCAATCGCTGTCCCTAAAGGCCGGGCAGACTGCAACTATTGGAGTTGTGGTCGAAAACGTGAACGATCTTTTCTCGATTCCCCTGCTGCTGCAATACAATCCCGCGGTGATCAGCGTCGAAGAAGTGCAGCACGGGGGATTTCTCTCCGGCGGCACGCAGGAGATTGCCATCGTGCAGCGGGTGGACAAAGAGCATGGACAGGCCATCATCTCAGCGACGCGCCAGCCAAACACTCCAGGAGTGAACGGCAGCGGCACGTTGATCGGCATTGTCATCAAAGCGCTCGCACCGGGCTCCTCGAACTTGTCGATCGTGCAGGTGAACGCCAAAGATTCGCAGCAGAAGCTGATCCCGCTAGTCACCAGCGAGGCCACTCTGCAGGTCCAGCCATAGGCGAATGGATTGTCGATGTCAGGCAACACTCGAATGAACGGTTCATCCCAGGGGCGCTTCCGCTCCGAAGCAGGCATGACGCTTCTCGAGTTGATTATTGCGTGCTCTATACTTTTGATTTTGTCTGCCGCTGCCTTACCGATCGCGAAGTACACCGTCATTCGACAGAAGGAAACGGAGCTCCGCCGTGATCTTCGGGAGATGAAGGATGCCATCGACAGGTACAAGGATGCGGCGGACCGCAACCAGATCCGCGTGGAAATCGGCAGCGAAGGCTACCCGCCGGACCTCGAGACGCTGGTGAAGGGCGTACAGCTTGGCGCCAGCAGTGATCGGAAGATCCGCTTCCTGCGAAAGATTCCCGTGGATCCCATGACCGGGCGGGCGGAATGGGGCCTCCGTGCCGTTCAGGATGACCCCGATTCAACGAGCTGGGGCGGGAAGAATGTTTTCGACGTTTATTCGAAATCAACCGGCACGGCGCTGGATGGGACGAAATATTCGGATTGGTAGTTGGAACTGGGATTCGCCATGAAAATACTGTCGCAGAGTCAGGCTGAAAGACAATTGCCGAAGAGATCCAGTCGGGGGCGGCGCGCGGCTGGTTTTACCATCATCGAGTTGATGATCGTGATTTCGATCATCATGATCTTGATTGGCATCGCTGCAGTGCAATACCAAAAATCGGTGCAGCGCGCGCGGGAAGCGACACTGAAACAGGATCTTCAGGCCATGCGTCAGTCCATCGACAACTACACGCTGGACAAGCAGGCCGCGCCGCAATCTCTAGACGATTTGGCCCAGGCTGGCTACCTCCGGATGGTTCCCAAGGATCCGATAACCGGCGCAGCAGACTGGGACCTGCAATTCGACAGCGTGGTGCTAAGTCCGGAGCAGTCAGGCACGGGACTTGTTGACGTCCATTCCCATTCCGGCGGGACCTCGCCCTTCGACGGAACCTCGTACAATCAGTGGTAGTTCTCGCTCATCGAATTTGAAAAAAGCAATCTACGGCTTTGCGCGGCTTGCGCCGGTTTGACGGAACCGGGCTCCTCCGATATAGTAAATGCGCGGGGTGGAGCAGCCTGGTAGCTCGTCGGGCTCATAACCCGAAGGTCGTCAGTTCAAATCTGACCCCCGCAACCAGTTTCTCCTGTTCGATCAACTACTTAGAGGCGACGGCTCCAGTCGCCTCTTTTTCTTTTTCAGTACAATCGGTACAACTCGGCACCGTAAAACCAGTGAGAGGCAGATCAAGGCGAACCCGAGATTGGCTGAAGCGACCCACGACACAGCGCCCTTATGCGAGTACTTTGACGCGCTGGAATCGAAGTACCTGTGCGACAAGAGGCTGTGGCAGTTGTTCACGGCAGGCGACCGCTCCGTCCGCTCCAATAAGATGTACAACCAGTTTCGGCTCGACTTGTTCTCCGGCAAGGCGTCCAGGGCTGACGCGTGATCAGTCTGGCGGCGGCAGCCCTGATGGTGTAGCGGACTTGCATATTCGCCGCAGGAAATCCGAGTTGGTTCTCGATTCCCCCGCTCCCCCTTTGCCCCGTCGTTGACTTCCCCTTCTGCTCGCCCCTACCATTGCACAAAGGTCGTTTGTCAGAACGGGGTTATTTTTGCCGAAGCTTCCAGAGGACGAGCACCCGCGCAATGCGACATTGCCTGTCCACGACCGGGCTTTTCTCTTGTACGGCTCGAAACGTAATGAAGTGTTGAGTCTTTTGGAAATTGAGCAGTACGGACTGGACAGTTTCGCCGATCCCGACTATCTCAGCATCTACGGGATGTTGCCGTGTGAATGGTACGGCTGCGGAATACGCTTGCTGGGGCGCACCGCAGTGGAGTGTACGCCTGACGCCCTCGGTGATCGTATCGGTCGCGACATTGGTTCAGTTGCCAAATGCATGCCATCCAGTCAATTTGTGGTAATTGACCTGTTCGCGGGTTCTTGCAATTCACTCTTTTGGATTCTTCGGCATTTGCCAGATTCAGAGGGCATCGGGTTCGAATCCGACGCGAAGGTGTTTGAACTTACGCATCGAAACCTCGCGGCTCTTGGTCAGAGGATCGAAGTCGTCAATGGTGACTATGCAAGGCTGCTTCAGCGGTATCGCCTCCCTAAGGATCGAGGTATCGTCGTCTTCGTCTCGCCTCCGTGGGGTACCGCGCTAGATGAAGTGCAAGGTCTAGACCTCAATCGCACCACACCTCCGATCAGCGAGGTTATAGAGCAAGTTGTGCGCCGATTGTCCGAGCACAAGATACTCTTCGCGATACAGGTTTATGAGAAGGTCAGCAACCCTTCGTTGAATCAGATTCGAACGCGGCTCGACTGGACTGAACTGCACATCTACGACATCAACGAGAGAGGTCGAAACACCGGAGTTCTTTTAGGCTCCCAAGGGTGGAAACCGCCGCGGTGACGCGTGACCAGTCTTGCGGCGGCAGCCCTGAAGGTGTAGCGGTCTTGAATGTTCGCCGCGTCCCTCATCTGCTGGTCTTTGGCGGGTTGGAGAAGTCCAGATCGACCCGAGACGGCTCTCTCGTGTCTCTCGTAGCCATCCTCGCGTCGAATGCTTCCCTACAACTGCCCGACTGTTGTTATGATCTGCTCACCTTGAGTGAACCAAATTCAAGCCGCGTCTGGCACTGGGTGAAGTTCGCCCTAATCTTCATTGCTGGCTTGTCGGCGTTGCTCGCAGTCGCAGGCTTGAGTTATCAGGCACTCGCGTCGGCGCGAGACAGGCGTCGATTTCCGCCACCGGGAAAGCTGGTGGACGTAGGCGGTTATAGCTTGCACCTTTACTGCACGGGCAGCGCCGCTCCAACAGTGATCCTCAGCGCCCGCTACTTTGCCTTCCCGTACTGGTCTGGTGTGCAGCCAAGGATCGCGGAGTTCACTACCGTATGCAGCTATGACGCCGCGTGGCACGGTTGGAGCGACGGAGGGCGGGCACCGCTTACCAGCACACAGGAGGCTGAGGACTTGCACAGGCTCCTGCAACGAGCCGCAGTTGCCCCGCCGTACATTCTGGTCGCCGACAGTCAATCGCAATTCGACGCCCGCGTTTATGTCGGTCAGCATCAGCAAGAGGTCGGCGGCGTCGTTCTAGCGGATGCCGTCCAAGACGATTTTGTGGCGAAGATAGATGAGATCGGCGGTAAGGAGTGGGAAAGAATGCTGGATGAAGGGGCTTCGACGCTCAGACTTCAGATGTGGCTTGCCCCGCTGGGGGTACCACGTTTGCTCGGTTGGTGCGCCGACACAAGCCCGCCCGCACGGATCGCTGCCCTGAACACTGCTCTTGCCTGCCGGACGACCAGCTTTCGCGGGATATGGTTTGACGCGTCCAGCTTTGATGAGGACTTGCGCGAGGCACGCGCTGCTGGAACATTTCGGGATTTGCCCCTTGTCGTCATATCGCGTGACCCGAAGAGGGTGGACACTGACCACGGTGCTTGGGCGGAAAAGTTCAATCCAATCTGGGTCGAATCCCAAAAAGACCTGTCGAAGCTCTCGTCCCACAGCAGTCAAGTCATCGCTTATGGCTGCGGGCACAACATCCCACTAGATTGCCCCGATGTCATCGCCGCCGCGGTACGTAAGGTTGTCGCTACGTCCAATACCGGAGGTCAACTGCAATGAAGATCACCACCTGCCTGTTGTCTTGTCTTCTGTTTGTTTGCCTCCCATCAATCCGCGCACGGCAACCCACCGTCAAGGACGTGGCGCAGGCAAGTAGGACTTCATTCTGGTCGAGAAATTCTTACCCACAAATTTACCCACAGCAAACGGTTCCTGCAGTCCCTTTCAGCGACTTGGCAGCCCCCGCGAGAATGTAAGTCGCTGAAAAGCCGAATCCGCCTAGCCTGTCACGGCAGAGGCATGCAGCTTGATACAATTTCCTGCGAAGGCGAGTGGGCTATGCATTTCCACCTTGGCAAAGTCTTGATTTCGTTCAGCAGCCGACAAGCCCTTCGTGCGCCGTCTTGCTGCACGTCTATAGCATTGGCACGCTCTCCAAGCGGCAAAGGTCGTTCTAGATGTCGTCTCAGAGGCGTCGGTCGTCTCAAAGCGACTGCCGTATGAACTTAAGCGAGGATGCGAATGGCTGCCCAAACAATTTCCTTCGCTGAATTGGAATGGAACCTCCCGCTATTTGAGGACTTGTTCCTTAACATGCAGGGGCAGAACGTCATGCTGGTGGATTTCTACTTGCAAGACCTTGAGCGCGATTTGCCGCGTGAGTACATTGAAATTGAAAGAACTCCTTTCCCAGCCACACTCATTGTGTCCGCTTTGAATCAGATGTGGATTTTCGGCCTTTATGAATTGCTTCGGACTTGGCGACAACGTGTCCGAGACTTGAAACGAGAAGCTGCAAAGGCACCTGCTCCGGCTCCGGTGAATGAGCTGAATGCAGAACCCGCGCCGAAAGACTTCGCGCTACTCTACCGTCAAGGACAGTTACAGCGTCTACGAGACGACCCCGCTTTTGCCGACGAAGTTAACGAAGCCTATGACCGAATAGAGCCGTTGTTTCGCCGGATTGAGGCATTGCGAATGAACCTCGCGAAGCATGAAGTGCCCAAGATGAAAGGTGTCCCCTCCTTGGCACCGGGTTACGGACGGATAGACATGATGAGCGGCTCGATGGTCTGGCAAGTGGACTTAGGAAATATGACCGTTGACATGGTGTCGCGGCGCAGCCTCGCCGATCAACTCAGAGAAATAGTAATCGGTGGAGCAACGGCGAGAGAACGTGTTGCAGAGGAAAGAAAGAGGCTCGCGAAAAAAGAAGCAAAGAAAGCCGCCGCTAAAGAGAGGAAAAAAGAGAAAAAGCTGGCCGCGAAGAGATTGCGCAAGGAGAAAAAACGACACCGACACTAGGGATGGACGCCCACGGCGAACGCGTGCGGGACGAGCTTGTGGAGCCGGGGAACCGTCTAGGACGCAAGTCGCAGGTTTGGCGCGTGCTCACCAGCTAGAAATAAGGATTCCAGTAAGACTTCGGTACAACTTCGGTACAATCCAACAGGAGAAACGGGAAGTTGGGTCTTGAGCTAAGCAACGCCACAGCAAGCATTTAGTGGATTTTTCCCTGCTTTTCTGTGAAGCTCATAACCCGAAGGTCGTCAGTTCAAATCTGACCCCCGCAACCAATTCGAGAAGCACAAGGCCGGAACCCAGGATTCCGGCCTTTTCTTTTTGTGCAAGTTATGAGTATCTGGGTTTTCGTCTTTCTTGCGAGCCCAGCACTGTCAGCGGGATTTAGAACCCGATAGTCATAGCCCGGTTGTGGTCTGCCACTGCTGCCAATTCTGCTGATTCACAAAGGCTTATCGGCTGCCTTCAAAATTCCTATTTAGGTTTGGGAAAGAAATCAGTTTTCCTCGCGTTTCTTTGGATGACTGATCAACTGTCACTTTCTCCAGCGGGACTCCTGGTCCGGAAAAACTTCCGGATAGTCCGTTAATCAGGAATTGAGTGCTGTTATGCTGCTCCTGACCACGCTGGTGGGACGGAGCGTGAACCCCAGAAAAGCGAAAGGGACAGGCATGATAAAGCTGCGCCTTCTGTTTGGAGTTCTTGCGATGTGCCTGTGTGCGGGTGAAAGCGGCTATGTTCAGAAAGTTGCGAAAGCAGACGCTCAAGTGCAAATCCCAGACGCAATGACGGCGGACAGCAAACATTACACTGTCGAGTTTGAAAACGAATATGTCCGAGTGTTGCGCATTTATTACGGGCCGCACGAGCAAGGAAACATGCACAACCACCCTCACTCCACGACCGTGTTTCTGACCGATGGCAGACTGAAGATGACCTTCCCGGACGGAAAATCGATGGTCGGGGTCGTCAAAAAAGGTCAGGTCGTGTGGGAAGAGGCAGGTCCACATCAACCGGAAAATCTCACGGAAACACCCTTTGAGGCCGTCAGGATTGAACTAAAAAACCAGAATTGTGCAGAGGGAATTGCCCCTGTACAATCACAAAAAAGGAAAACAACCATGCGCCAGCAAGGCCGAATCCTCGGCATCGGCGGTATCTTCTTCAAGTCCGCGAATCAGCAACAAATGCAGCAGTGGTACGCAAAACATCTCGGCCTCGCGGATAGCGGCCACGGTGTCATGCTGCCGTGGCGTGAAAAAGACAATCCTGAAAGTGAGCAGATGACAATCTGGAGCATTTTCCCCGGCAACACCAGATACTTCGAGCCCAGTCCAGCCTCGTTCATGGTGAACTACATCGTCGACGACCTCGAAGCATTGCTCGACCGCCTAGCGAAAGAAGGCGTCCACATCGACCCTAAGCGCCAAGACGAAAGCTACGGGCGCTTCGCTTGGATATACGATCCCGACGGGAACAAAATCGAACTGTGGCAGCCGCTTAATCCAAACAAATAGTCGTGTGAGCCGCTTTACTGATCCCGCTTTACGGATTTGTTCCAATTGTCCGGCGGGTATCGAGTCGCACACTAGTACGAATCTTTCCGATAATCCCGTTAATCAGGACTAACAACACCGGTGCGGCGCAGTGTGAAACCATGGCAGAATTTGTTGGCCAGCAAGGTCTCAAAGAGGTACTGAACCAGCACGATTGCGCGGGTCTTGTTCCCGTCAAAATCAACCGCGGACACGGAGTAGATCCCTGGAATACTCCCGGTCGAAATCCGATCGCTAACGAGCCTATACTTCTTTTGGATAGAGAATTCTTGCTGTAGCAGAAAGTTTGTCTTTGCCCTTTTGTCGAAGTCTTCTAGGGCACTTTGAAACTCAGGAGGAAAGCTGCCGAAGCATTGAGATCTAACGCTCCTGAAAGACTCTGCCGAGACTGTTTGATGAAAGATTGAGACGACCTCGCTTTTCGACTTGTTAGCTCTGGCATCTAGGATGGTGGACAGCACTTGGTAGCCGTCGACATCGTCGTAGGGCAACAGGGGATCTTTCTTCGGTTTGGTTTGTGCACTCGAGACCGGCAGCAAAGCGCAAAGGCAACACAGTAAGCGAGCAAGTGCGACCAGGCTTTTCATCTATCCAGACTCCAATTCATTAGAAACCAACGGAATGGAAATAGTGCCAGAATTAGAATCTTCGTTTCCGACAATTGAGTCTACTAGCTCGGGGCCGATGGCGTGCCTGCCGGAACGCGCAAACGAGTTGCCTCCTGCCTTTCTTGTGTAGCTTAGGCTTAGGGGTAGAACTTGGGCGCAAAATGGGCGCAAAACGCCGGTTTTGACCCTCAAATTGAGGGAAGCTTGGTGAGTAAGGGCAGCCGAATCAACGTGAGTTTTCCGGATTTCTCGAGAGGACGATGGAAAGCGAATCCACCTCCGAAGCTTTCGGAACCTAGTAGACCAGATTCTCTCTTCTGTTGGTCGGTTAGCTGATCGTTCATGCCGCCAAGGCGTCAGCGAAGGAGTACCGGAAAGGCAGGGTCAACATGGCAGTTTCGGTGCATTGCAGCCCCCCGCAACCATTCTAGGAAACAGAGACCAAAAGGCTTCCCGCCCTCCAACCGGAAGCCTTTTTTTCTTCGGAAAACAGACCTGTAGCAAAAACTGTCACAACCGGCGGGCCGCTTACTCCTCCAAGAGCAGCCAGAACGGAAGGTTGCGCATCCATATCGGCTGTGGCATTGTCTCTGTTCCTGATACAACGGCCACGGCTTGTCCAGCATCGTTCGGGATTGGCGAGCCCAACATTCCTGCCCTCGCAAGTCCCGGGGGGCAAACCTCTTCTTTCGAAAGGGCGAAGGCCCGTTAAATGGACGAAATGCGCGTTACGGGCAACTGAAGCTTCTGCCGTTAGCGCCGCTGGGCTATGCCCCCGGTGTGCGGTCGAGAATTGCTTCCGTCTTCGGATCCCAATAGATCTTCTTCCCAGACCAATAGGCGCGCGCCGCCATCATGCAGGCAACGGAGTGCGAAAATCCGTTGTGCACCGTGGCGTTCGGCTGTTTTCGGCTGCGCAAGCAATCCAGCCAGTTGATCATGTGCGAGGGATCCTCATCCCCTATCCCCATTGGCGGAAGCGTCTTGTCGCCGGACAGCAAGATGTCCTTGACGGCACGCTGGCTGTCAACATTAGTATCATCTTCGTGATTTCCCTTCTCTTCCACCATCTGCCAGCGCGGGCTGCCTTCGCCGCCGTGGTTGACCATCGTGGCTTTCTTTCCCATGATTCGCGTGAACCCAGGGGCGTCATTGCCAAAGCTCGTGGCGTAGCTCACTAGGAAGCCCTTCGGATAGGTGAATAGCGCCTGGAAGGTATCGGGATTCTCCCGGCCGTCGCGCCAGGCAAAGATGCCACCATTCGCCACGACCGACTCCGGAAAGCTCTCGTCGATGAAGAAGTGGCAGAGGTCGATGCCATGGCTCATCCATTGATCAGAGATGCCACTGGAGAACTCCCTGAAGAGTCGAAATTCAAAGTAGAGTTGCGGATCAAATGGCCGGTAAGGCTTGTTCATCAACCAGGCGCGCCAGTCCGTATCTTGTTCGCGGATCATCTTCACTTCAGGACGGCCCCGCCAGCGAGGCCCGTGATAGTTCCACTCAATCTCGTATTTGGTGACTTCGCCGAGAACACCGGAGCGGATCAAGTCGCGCACGGCAATCTGATACGGCTCGCTGCGATGCTGGGTGCCAATCTGAACGATGAGATTCCGAGCAACGACGGCATCACGCGCGGCCCTAACTTCTTCCAGCACGTTGCCCATGGGCTTCTCGCAGTAAGCGTCCTTCCCCGCCTCGGCCGTCATCCTCAGTAGGGGTGAATGCGAGTGCTCAGGTGTGGAAATCATCACTGCGTCTACATCCTTGAGCGCCAGCAGTTCCTGCGGATGCCGGAGCGCCCTCGGCGCTTTGCCGTAATATTTTTGGCTGGCGGCAACCGCTCGTTCTAGATTGTGAGTCCACAAGTCACAGACAGCCGTCACTTCCGCGTTTTTTGTTTCTTTGAGCAACGCCACGATGCCGTCTAGCTCGGCACCACGACTGCCAATGCCGATGTGCCCAAGCGAGATCCGATCGTTCGCCCCAGAGATACGCGCGTAGGACAATGCAGTGTTGCTCAACGCGGCGCTTCCCGCCGCCACAACCGCGCCCCTCTGCAGAAACTCTCTCCTGTTGAGCTTGTTGTCTAAGCTGTCCATCGGTTCCTCCTCGGGATTAAAGTTATTGAGAACTCCGTCGAGATTTGTGGAGTGCTGACGTTTCACTACGCTGCCCCGCGGTGCTTCAAAAATGTCTCACGGTGCTGGCGGTCGCGAAACGCCTCGGTTCCGCCGGCACGGGTCGTGGAGAGGCCGGCACTCACATTGCCATACTCAAGGCAATCCGGAAGGTTCGCTCCACGAATGAATTTGTGCAGAAAGCCAGCGTTGAAACTGTCGCCTGCCCCGACGGTATCTACGGGCTGGACGGTGAGCGAAGCAGCGTGAAAGCGGTCCTTGCCGCGTTTGGCGAGTGCGCCTTGCGCACCGCACTTGATGACAACGACGGGAACGAGGCGGGACAGGGCATCGAGCGCGTTATCGAGGTCGTCGGTGCCTGCGAGTTTGCAAGCTTCTTGCTCGTTCGGCAGAAACACGTCGACATTCTTTAGCACGGTCTTGACGTCATCTGCCCATAGATTTTCCGGGTCGTCGTTGGTGTCGAGTGACGTAGTAAGACCAGCTTTTTTCATCTGAAAAAAGATCTCTGGCAACGTGGGACGCAGTGCGCGGAGAAGAAAATAGGAGGAGAGATGAAAGTGCCCCGCGCTGCGGAGATAATCCAAGTCGAGATGCGCATATTGGAAATCGAAAGTGGTTCCCGGATAGGTTAGAATCTGGCGCTTCTTGGCAAAAGGAAGGATCACGGTCACGCCGGTATTCTTGCTTGGAAGGCATTTCACGCCCGAAACGTCAACGCCGCTTTCCGACAAACGCTCCACACAAAATTTCCCGAGCGGATCGCCTCCAATGCAAGACGTGAAACCAACGCGGCTGCCCAAGAGAGAGATATTGTGGGCAAAGATTGCGGAGGAGCTGCCGAGGGTCATCGCAAAGTCGGTGGCCAGGTGTTCTCTCTCGGGTTCCAGCACCGGAGGGAGACCGTACAGAATCAAATCGCAATTAAGTTCACCCAGAACGTTTATGTCAAAACGCTTCACTCAGTAGTCTCCTTGTTTCTACAACAATTCTATTTGAACGCCCTGCTCAATGCGCGAAACTTCCTCACGCAGAATGCGGCCAGGGAGTGCCGCCAGGCAATTCGCCGTACCGCAAGCTACTGCGAGCGCAAGGCTTTGCTGAAACGTAAGTTCCGCTGCGGAAGCGTAGGCCAATCCAGCAAAAACTGAATCGCCGCAGCCGACAGTAGATTTCGGGTGCAGTGGAGTGGACCAAGCGTGGATTGCCTGCTGATCCTGCTTTCGTATACCGACAATTCCGCGTTCGCCGAGGCTGACGGCAGCGGAGTTCGCGCCCAAGTCCAGTAACTTGCGCGCAGCTTGTGCCGCTGTGATGGGATCACGTATGGCAACCTGGGTGACAAACTCTGCTTCTTCCCGATTAATTTTGATCAGGTCAGGTCCGGCAGCCAGCGCTTTTGAAAGTGCTACGCCGCTGGAATCGATGAATGCGAGACAGCTCGCAGTTCGCGCCGCGCTGACGAGCGCGGCGTTGGCTTCAACAGGAACACCAGGAGGCAGGCTCCCGGAGATCGCCATGACTTTCCTTTTGGCAGCAACTTGAAGCGCGTTCACACAGATTTGCTGAAATTCCGACCATTCGGACTGTGTAATCGTTCCCCCGGGCTCAAGGATCTCGGTGACTTCTCCTTGCGTGTCCAAGATTTCCAAGTTGACCCGCGTTGGCTGACCAGTGGATATGGGCATCGTTTCTATTCCCAAGCGGTAAAGTCCCACAATCAATTCGCTACCCGTTGCGCCGCCGGAGAAGCCAATCCAGGTTGGGGTCGCGCCCAGACCCTTGAGCGCCATAGCGACGTGTGCAGCTTTGCCACCGGGTGTTCGATAAACTTCTTCGACGCGATTGACGCGCCCCGGGAGAAACCCGTTCAGAATCAGCCGCGTATCGATCGCGGGATTTAAGCTGACGCAAAAGAATGCGGTTGCGAGGTCAGAAGGGAGTGCAACTGGCTTATTCATCTGCGGGGTATTTTTCGGACCACGGGGTGGCTGCCTTGAGGCTCTTGTTGATGCTTTGCATGTTTTGTACGCCCTGGGTTTCAAGCCATTCCTGAAGCGCATTCGCTCCACCACGAACAAAGACACCTACCCCATCCTTCCAGGTTGCGCGCCCACAGAGGACACCACAAAAATGGACACCTGCTTCCGCGGCCAGCTCCAGAGCCTCAATGAAGGCGCGATTGCTCACCCCAGCGGAGAGAAACAGGAACGGTTTGGCGGTAACCGCAGCGGCATCTCGAAAAAGCTTGATAGCTTCTGAGCGAGTGTGTACGAATGTTCCGGAAGAAGCCGCGGAGCCTTCGACATAGGCCATGGTTACGGGCACGCCGACTTTCAAGATATCCACGCAATAGCGAGGCTGGGAGAATTCTTGCATCGCACTAGTAAGAATAGCGGGTTTGCAACGCGCGAATTGAGGACTCTTTTCATCCATCCCATCTTGGTACGGAACAATTTCCAGGAAGAAAGGGACGTCACAGCCGGCGCATTCCGAACCGACGCGCTCGATCCGAACCCGTTTGCGCTCGATTATTTCAGGTGCGTCGAACAGGGCATAGTACAGGAGAACCTTTATGCAATGAGCGCCGGCGTCGACCAATCTGCGCACCGACCAGTGCTCCAGAAGCCGGGGCAAGCGAGAAGGAACGTCGGCGTCATAGCCGCTCACTTCGTAGGCCATCAGCAAGCCTGAAGATGGAGCGCGCTGGCAGGCGGCAGGCAAGCCATACTCCGGCTCGAGTAGCACGGCGCTGGCGTGCGGGGAAAGCGTGCGAACGACGATGGATTTAAACTGCTCAAGCTGCTCGCGTGGCACGGTACGCTTCTCGGCTTTCAATTCGACGGAAAACAGGCTGCGCAGCGCGTCACGCTGGTCGATGGCAAGCGCGGCAATGACGCCGCGAAAATCCGAGACAGCTTCCAGCCTCTTTCGCTTGCCTGGCGACAGTCTCAATCGAATCCTTCCTTTCAAGAGGCTGCGACAATCTAACTGGAGTTGCTAAGCCGCATTAAGCAGCATCTTCTACTGCTCTATTTCATCACTACGAGGATACTAAGGCGCGAAAAATCTGCGCTGTTTATACTCCTTTTTCATAAAAAAAGGGGCGTACTTGGCCGCCCCTTTTTTCATCCAATTATTCGCCGCTCTGCGAACTAGAACGTAATCCGCAGCCGTAGCCGAATCGTGCGGCGACTGTCTATGCCCTCCTGCGAGAAAGTCTGGCGTGGATTTGCGAAATCCGGGTTAGGAACAACCGCATCGACAGTCGAGGGCCGCAGTCGCAATGTGGCTGGATCTACCTCGACGCTGAAGCTGCCAAGATTGGAGAAGGTGTCTCCGCCATCGTGATTCGGCGCTCGCAGCGGGTGATTGAAAACATTGTTAAAGTCTGCCCCAAGGGTGGCGTTGACTCGCTCGCCGAATCTAAGGTCCTTGTGCACACCGAAATTCACTCCCCAGGCGCCGGGCCCCCACAACAGGTTTCGTTTGGCGACCTGCGGATTATCAAACACGTCAGCTCCCATCGGCGGAAGTCCAAATGCTGCGGGATCGTAGAGCTGGTCTCCAACATGATGCTTGTAGTTCCCTACGACCACAGGCCTGTAGCCTCCCTCAAAGTCGCCGACAGCATCCACCGAGCTTGTGGCGATATTTCCTGGACCGATGTAGTGGTCACTGTTGAAACAATTATCGCAGGACCAGTACGGTGTGAATCCAGTGCCGCTCTTGGCAAACATCTGAAACGTTGTCTGCCAACCGCCGATCACGGCGTCGGCCCACCTTGAAAGAGAGCTGCCGACCTTTCTGCCCTTCCCGATCGGCAGGTCATATAGTCCGTAGAGAACGAACCGATGGCGAGATACCCACCCATCTTGACCGTAATCGTGTTCAGGATTGAATGGATTGTAGGCCACGCCGCCAAGACTGGACTCGCCAACATCCAAGCCGGTAGATTTCTGGTCCAGATAGGTGTAAGACGCATTAAACATCAATCCGCTGCCGTAGCGACGCGTGAGCTGAGTCTGGAAGGCGTTCGCCTGGCTGTGGCCAAAGTTTCCAAAGCTCAGCAAGAAGTCTCCCAGCGCGGGATAGGGAAGCGCTGCAGTTTGCGCGGGCGTTGGTTCGCAGTCTCCAGCGTCGGTATCGCAAGCGGTCACTCCGTCGCCCGTGGTGGTGTTCCAACCAACATCACTGGGTCTGAGTTCATTCAGGTCTGTGCCCGCAATTAGCCCATGCGCAGTGGTGCCAAGGTAAGAAAAACGTACGGAAGTCTTTAGCCCGAGCTCACGTTCGTAGGTTGAATTGTATTGTTGAATGAGAGGTTGGTGAAGTCCAACGGGCACGGCATTGAATGAGAGAAGGCCAGCCAGGTTATTAACGTCTCCTCCAGTCATGGGGGTCGGCCAAGGCTGGAGCTGCTGCGGGTTTATGCCCTTATCCGACTTTGTAAGCGCCTGATTGAAGGCGTTGGTTGAAAGCGGGTCACGAATTCCCTGGGCAGCCGCAGTTGGGAAGTAAATCCCGTATCCGCCGCGCACCACGGATTTCTCTCCCAGGCTTAGGGCAACGCCGATTCGGGGCGCAACATTATTCTTATCGGTCCGTACCAGACCTCGGCCGATGCCAAGTCCTGACTGGGCGGCAGTGACCAGTGGCAACGTGGTAGCTATTCGGGGATCCAGGAATTGAGTAGTCTTATCAGAGGCAATAATAAAACGCCCAGTGTTGTTGCCGAAGGTGGGATCAAAATTGAGCATGATGTCGTTCTTGTCAACGAATGGCGAAACCAGCTCATAGCGGACGCCGAGATTGACAGTCAACCTTGGGGTAACCTTCCAATCGTCCTGGAAGAAGTACCCCTGCTCCCAATTGTGTACGTCCATGGGGGGGCGGGGCTGCGCGATGAAAGTGACTCTAGTAGGCGCCAGCCCGAGTAGAAAGTGAGCGAACGGGTTGGTTACCGCCCCGCTGGATCTATACGTCATCGTTCCCCGCGGATTCCCGCGGGCAGTCGCGAACCCATCTTGTCCCACATTGCGCACAAAATCCGCGCCCATTTTCAGGTTGTGCTTTTTAATCACCCAGGTAAGTGTGTCTCCAAAAGTCGCCAAATACTGGCTTAACAGCCGCTCCGTAGTGCGATTGCCGCTTCGGTCAAACGTGGTGTAGGTAGAGCCGAAATCGATTACAGCGTGTCCGTGCGTGCTTAGCTGTGCCTGGCCTACGACCGCCCCATACGCGTCTATGGCATTTGAATCAAACCCGATACTAGAAAGGAATTCCGCCAGAGTCGTATTGCTGTGGCGAAAGCTGTATTCCCGATTGAAGCCGCCGCGCGCCTCATTAATCAGATTGTTGCGAATCGTGCGCACATAAGAACCCGAAACGGTATTATTTCGGCGATCGTTCTGAACCAGGCCGAGTCCCGTGAAGGGGTTCCTGACCGGCGACGTGGCGCCGATGAAACCGGAGACGTTGTAAACTCCATAAACGTGATCTTTGTCTGTGAAATCGTGATCCAAGCGGAGTGTTCCCACGTCACGAGTTGAGCGGCCCGGAAGCAGCGTCTGAAATAGGTTCTTAATCCGGCCGTTCGCTAAGTTGATCGGCACCAATGGGCTTATCTTGGGGAAGTAAATACTAATGAGCTGTTGCACATTGGGGTTCAGCAGGCGCGAAGGTACGGTCACAAACTTCTGCCCCAAGCCCAGATAGGTGTCTGCCAATACTTCAGCCGGCGTCAGAGTTACACCGGCAGGCACATCCGGGAGTAGCTTGGCAGGATTGGCTGCGGCTGGATTTATGGCCGGCGAGAAGTCGCCGACCCAGAATGCTGGATGCGGCAACCTTTGGTCCGAAATGGGTACCGAGGCCCTCGAGTAGTTCCGTTCATAGGCCATAAAGAACCAAGTCTTCTTGATACGGGGAATCGGTCCCCCCAGGGATCCACCAATATCGTTGAGATTGAAATACGGCGTCGGATATTTGCTGACGCCTGGGGTCGGTACAAAATCCACCATGCCCTGTTTGTCTTGTATCTGCAGGGCCGCCAAGGCCGAGTTCTTGTTATTGTAAAAAGCCGAGCCGTGAAACTCTGATTCGCCCCGCTTGGTGGTGATGCGAATATTGCCAATTCCCGCATATTCAGCACTGAAATCGTTGGAGAGAACATTGAGTTCACCGACGCCCTCCAGCGAAGGCTGACTGGTTGTGGGAGAACCGAAAATCGTGTTGGTGGAGCGCTGACCGTCGATTGTAAAATTGGCGCCATAACTCTGGAAGCCCAGGAACTTAAATTCGCCATCATCAACGCCCTGCGTGATGTTAGGGTTCAAATAAAGGAATGAGTACACGTCACGGCTGTCGCGCGGAAGCTCAATAATTTCCTGGCTAGAAATCGCCGTGCTGATGGTTTGGTTTTCCGTGTTGATGGTCGGCGCCTCCAAGGAGACCACCACCGTCTCTTGCGTTGCGGAAACCTTGAGCACCGCATCGGCGCTCACCGTGTCGCTGCCGCTCAAGACGACGTCCGTGATTTCCTTCTTGCTCATTCCGGTTGCGGTGATTGCTACCCGATATGTACCGGACTTCAGCCCGAACATTTCATAGTTGCCCTGAGAATTCGTTCTAGTTTCCCGTGCTGTGTTGGTCAGGGCGTCGGTTACCGTTACCGTCGCGCCGGGAATGACAGCTCCCGTGGAGTCGGTGACAGTTCCGCGAATAGTGCCGAGATCCGTTCCCTGCCCGAATACAACTCCTGCAGCGAAGAATAGAAGAGCCAAGAAAACAACGCAGGTAGATGCAGCTGTGTGCTTCAAGGAAGACCTCCCCAGAAAGTAGTCTTGGAGACGATGTACCACAATAGAAAAGCAAACGCAAGAACAATGAGACTATGAACGACATGAAGAGAAAGAATTGGAAAGTATTGACCTGGTCTATGCTTTCGCATTTGACCCAAACGAAAGACATACACTATACTTAACTTACGGATGGGGTGCATGACCCCCAAAGCTCGTCTGCTAACAGAACAACGGCGCCGGAACATGCTGGACCTTGTCGACCAAGACGGCCAAGTAACCGTCTCGGACATGGTTCGGCGCTTCTCTATTTCTGCCGTCACTGTCCGAAATGACCTAGACGCTCTTGCTTCTATCGGTGCGGTGGTTCGATCGCACGGCGGTGCCGTGCGCCGGCTAGAGGCGACCCAGGATTACCCTCTCCGCACCAAAGAAACTCTGCACAGAGATGAAAAAATCAGAATCGGAAGGGCCGCGGCAGAATTGGTGCAGCCGGGTGAAACCATCATCCTCGATTCAGGCACGACCACGGCTGAGGTGGCCCGGCACTTGAAAAGGATGAGAAATCAGTCGCTTACTGTTATTACGAATGCCTTGAATATAGCGGTGGAGCTGGCGGATACAGCAGAGATTACGCTGATTATGATTGGTGGGCTGCTGCGGCCAGTTTCCTTCTCCTTCGTCGGACCGCAGGCCGAAGCCATGATGAACGAAGTACACGCTGACCGTCTTTTCCTCGCAGTCGACGGTTTCGATCTCCAGAACGGCCCTTCGACTCCGGATGTGCTGGAAGCTCAGTTGAACAATGTGATGATTCGTTCGGCGAAAGAGGTCAACGTGGTCGCGGATTTCAGCAAACTTGGCCGGAGAAGTGTTTCAAAGATTGGCCCCTTCGACAGAATACGGCGACTGATCACGGATACCCATGCTGCACAGGATTTTACCGGTGACCTCCGCAAAAAGGGAATCGAAGTTATCGAGGTGTAGCGCCGTCCAAGGCCAACCGGCTGAAATGGTGAGACATTCGATCTTCGGGTAAGAGTAAGGATTCGCTGAGGGAAGCTCTGCCCTGCGGGTTGCGCTCAACGGCCAACTGCAATACTCCCAACGAATAATTCCACCAGCCCTGGTGAGCGCTCGTCCGTGCGTTGGACTCCGCTTGTGACAAAGCCAAAGAGAGACGTTTCTGCCACTGAATGGGATCATAGCCACTCAGCTTCTTGGCTGAGGCCCACGCCCATATAGCGTCCGACGCATCGATCGCTTGCGCGGAAAGCCGGTACCTTCGATCCGCCTCTTCCTTTTGACCGCAAGCGGAAGACAATTCACCGAGCAGGTAGTTTGTTCTGGCCGAATTCAGCAGTGGCTGTAAACCGTCTTGTGTAAACGAAAGACCCGCAACTGGAGAACCGAGTGCTCTCGCCGTGGCGAGAGCGTCTTCGCAGTGGCCCGCTCGCGCCAGCCCAACGGCTTGTTGCACCTTTATCTCAATCCACACCTGGCGAACGTTTGTTCCGCCTTCCTCGCTGCCAAAGAACCGATTCCGGAACAATTCAATCGCGCCGCTATAATTTCCCTCTTCTGCGCGGTTCAAGGCCAGTTCATAAACCAAACTAGTGGGCATACGGTCCAGATCGGGAAAACGCTCTAGTGTTTTCACTCGCTCTGCAGTGGGTTTTGCCAGAAGAGTCATCGCGGCAACTGAACCGGCATAGTTCACCACGTTCAACGGATCATTTCTTATCCCTTCCTCGAACGAAGCTAAGGCACCCGCGAAGTCTCGCCTGCTGTGAAGCAACGCTAATCCGAGACTGGCCTCCAACACTGGTATCTGGGGATTGAGCTTCCGCGCCTGTTGCCATTCGTTGATTGCTTCGTCTGTTTTTTCGCGGGCGAAATACCAGGTGCCCAGCAGGTAATGTGCGGTTGCGTCTTTCTCGTTCGTGCGAATGGCGGCACTGAGCGCCTGCTCATCTTCAACTGTGTTCGGGAATACATATGCAGTCGAAAGCCGAGAGGCTTGCAAATAGTCATTTGCACCGGACTCCCCAAGCTTCTCCCGGCAGTACCCTCGAAAGTAGACAACCAGAGGGTGGTTTTGGGGAGTCACCGCGCCGGGCTCGCTCTGGTCCGCCTTGGGGAGCGCGTACTCGCGCGCGAGAACCTCCACCGCTCGGCGGTAAAGTCCCAAGCGTGCGTACTCTGCTGCAATATTTAAGACACGATAGGGATCGGCGGCCAAATGCGCGACGTTCGGCTTTCCAAGTTCTTCGCGTAGAAAATCGCTCAACGGAAAGCGTGCGAGCCGTTCTCTTGCCAGCTTTTCCCCGTCTGCTGTTCTTCCGAGCGCGCGCAATACGGCGGCCAGTTCTTCCGCTGCGCGCAGGTCTTCCGGGGCGGATTGGAGGCTTTTCGTCAGAGAGTCTCTCGCCTGCTGCGGGGCGCCACGGCGTGCCAGCACTTCGGCAAGGCGCAATGCGGCAGCTGCACGGTAGGACGGTAATCGAATCGCTTCCTGGTAAGCGTCAACCGCATCTTTCGCTCGATCGACGCCCTCGTACGCGATTCCCAGATAATAGGAAATCTCGGCATCGGTCGTATCTCGATCATGAGCGGCAGCCAGATGAGCTACGGCTTCCTCAAAACGCTTCAGACTAGCGTCAAGTCGTCCCGCCGCCTTCAATAATTCAAAATCTGCGGGTAACTTCACCAATGCCTTCTGATAGGTCTGCACAGCAGCCAACAGGTTCCCGTTCAATTCTTCAGTCTTGCCCTGCTGGAGCCAATCGTCCGCGGTTCGTCGCGTCTCTTCCGGTACAGTGTGGGAAATCTGCGGGCCGACTTTGACTTCGGACTCCGGCGACCAGTCATACTCACCTTCCGTCTGCTTCAATAGCAGAGCATCCTCGCTGTTCTTGAGTTCAAACGTATACTTCCTGCCGCCATTGGGAAGGCGAATCTCTCTCTTCCACACTCGTTCGGGCGCAAAATCTCCTTTCTCGTTGAGCAAGGGAGTGTCTCCGTCCAAAATTCGGATGGCCGCATCCGAGTACTTTCGATTGGCATTGAAGGAAACCACCAACCTGTCGTTCTTTCGCTCTAAGTGAACTACCCCAGCAAGATTCGCGCGGGAAATCCCGTCCGTTTGCCTGACGGGCATCCAGTATTCCGTGAAGGCTATGTATTGTCGCGGCTCGAGGAATGCATACGTTTCCTGATTTCGGAAAAGGCCTGCTTGCAACTCGACATAGGCGCTATTGTTATCGGAGAGTGTGTTGCGCCAATCAAGGCCATCCGCGTCAACACCCCAGGACCAGATTTTCTTAGCGGGTAACTCTGCGTATTCGGCAAAATGCGCGGTTCCGGTGTTTGTTCGGGGATTCCAGACGCCCATGAAGTTTTCCCGGCTTCCATGGACAAACAATGACACTGGTCCGTCCGTCTGATTATGTATGACGCTGAGATCCTTCCCTTGCGAATCGATCGGCCACGTTTGGATCTCCGCAAACCCGTGTGCCGCGGCAAAGCGCATGGGATATTGAATCTGGGAATCGTCCCAAACCTGGACGGCAGCATTGTTCCACCAATAGAAACGGTGGCGTACATCGCTTCGATTACTCAGCGTGATATGCTGTTCTAGGACAGTGGAACCAGGGCGCAACGTCAATTCGACGGACCATTCCATTCCATAAACTCTGTCGATATTGCCTACGGTGATCGAAGCACTGCCGTCCTCGTGGTCCGCATATGCGAAATCTATCGGGGACATCGAGACCCAGTTGTGAGAAACAGGAAAGTTAAACTCAACCCCGAAGGCGGCCCAGGCTCCGCGATAACCGATCCTGGCTTTCTTGATGGAAGGGTTGGCATAGAACATCGGCTGCCCGCTAATTTTGTCGATGCAAGTACAAATATGTCCGCCCAAATCCGGCAGCACCGAACATTTCAGATATTCGTTTTCAAGATAGATCGCGCGCCATTGGTGCTCCGTACGCTGGTTGGTCATTTGTTTCCGCAGAGTATACGGATAACTAAATCGGCCCATCGCGAACCGGTCGAAGGAAGGGTTAGGATCGGGCGCTCCTTCTTCGTACGCGGGAAGATTCAGAAGACCTTCCCACACCCGGACCTGGGCCCGAATGGGAACGCCGCAAACCACCAGGAATAAAAACAGGGGCATGCATCGTATCAGAATCGCCTCGCGGGGAAACCGTCGCTCATTCACTTCAAGTGAGTTTTTTTCGATCATGAATGGAAGCAATCCGGCGCCCAGAGTTTCAATCCGAGGGCTCTTCACGAAGGAGTGTGCAGGGGAAACTTCTCCACTACGCGACTAATAATCCCTCCCTCAGATGGTGAATCGGGTTGAAGCCCCGCTTCGAGGCAGCGAAAAAAAGCAAGAAGTTGGGCGACGACAACACAAACCGTTGGGCTTTCTTCATCGCCAAGCTCAGTCAATCCTTGGCATTCGATGACCCCATCACCTTCTCTAACCACAGAATCCGGAATGTTCTCTCCAATAATAAGCTTGGACAATCCGAGTTTCTTCCGGTCCAATTCGTGCAATAAATCCAGTTCATAGGCTCGTATCGTGGCATCGCATGATAAATTGCAAACGATGAGAGTGTCGTCCTGCACGTAGCTCATAGGGCCATGCCGAAAACCCAGATAGGTCTCGCAAAGTGTGGTGACGCGACCTGAGGTCAACTCCAGCATCTTCAGTGCCGCTTCGCGTGAGGCCGCGAAACGCGACCCACTGCCAAGAAACACGGCGCGGCGAAAATCCGTCGACGCAATTTTTGCCAGGCTATCGAACTCAGATCGGATCAACTCGCCAGCTATTTTGCTCAACCGCTCACACAAATTCCGATATACATCTGGCCTTTCCAGCATTCCGATGAAGCGCGCCGCCAGCAGCAGGTTAGTGAAACTGCTCGTCATAACCAGGCTCTTGTCATGAGTCTCGGAAGGTAGAGTGATGACATGTACTCTCTCATGGAGACGCGAATCTCTGGCTAGACTTCCCTGCTCGTTGCAGGTCACCACCACGTGTTTAAACTCAGGCTCCGTGTCCAGCATTAATTCCAGGGCTCCCCTGCTCTCCGGGCTGTCTCCAGACCTCGCTAACGAAACCAGCAATCCAGGCCTTCCCAGAGACAATGTTCTTCCGCCATACATTAAGAGCGCGCCACCACTCATCGATTCCGTACTGATCCCCAGATCATTCTGCAGTGGGAGGCAAACGCATTGGGCCGCATACTCTGAGCTGCCAGAACCAGTAAGCACAAGACTTCGAATTCCTGCCACATCCCGACTCAGGCGCTCCCGCGAAGCGATCATTCGATCGCAAGTGCGCAGCCACGTCCAAGGCTGCTGGCAAATCTCCCGAAGCGTGTGGAAGTAGCCAAGCCGTTTTTGCTCCGCTTCCGGCCGGCCAAACAATTCTGCCGCCCTCACTTGCTCGCTCGACAGCACACGTTGCCAGTCCGCCTGTGTCAACAAGGAAACATCTTCCATAGGATCCTTCTGCCACTTTCCCGCCGGGCGGTTCATGGGCTATCGTCCAGGCTGAAGCTCAGGCGTAACGATGTCCAATGGACGACTTTCTCCATCCACGAATCCATGCCAAACGCCTCCGCCAAATGTCGTGATGTAAACTTTTTTGCGGTCTTGGAGGTCAGGAATCACCCGATGTCCCCACTTGAAGTTAAATCCAGATATGCGCGTCCAGTTTTCACCGCGGTCGTTTGATTTCCACGCGGAGGATTCGAACCCGGAAGCGTAAAGTATTTTCGCGTCGCGCGGATCAATAGTGACATCGTAGACATGGCGATCGCGATCTAACACTGGAGTCCAAGTCTCCCCTGCATTCACAGACAAGAAGATGCCACCACCCTCACCGTGTTCTCCCTTGTCCCTCGCCCACGCCGCGAGATAGAGCCGGTCCGGTGCACTGGGATCAACAGCCAAGCCGTTCGGAGCATTGCTTCCCTCGGGCATCGTTACCCGCCTCCAGTTTTCCGCTCCATCCGTTGATTTGTAAATCGCACCATCACCATCAGTTCCCATGCTCCCATCCTCGGAACGGCGTGCCACCAGCACGTACAGTATCCCCCTGGTATCCCTCACAATTCTCCAGGCAAAGGGTTCTTTCTGGGTAATGCCATTATTTTTCAGTTTCCAGCTCTTGCCCCCATCCACGCTCTTGTAGACGCCGCGCCCAAAGGCGGCAACATAAAGCACACGCGCACTAGGCGGACTTGCCGGGTCCAATAAGATGTGGGTGGCTGCAGTTTCCTCCATTCCCTCATTCGTCTTTATCCAGGTCTTGCCCCCGTCATCACTGCGGCATACGCCGCCCCGATAATCCAGAATTCCTTTCCTTCTCCACATCTTCGGTCGCGGTAGATCATGAGTCCAACTGTTTACACTCCAGATGCGCCCTTTCACCTTGGGGTCAAATTCAATCCAGTACGTTGTATTCATCCACTCCTTCGGCACTCCGCGAGTGGAACTAATCCAGGACTGACCGCCATCTTCGCTCCGGAAAAGACCGATATCTGTTGTGGAGATAAACTGCCGATTGTGATCAAACGGATCAAAGTGGTAGCCGTAGGCGTTCGTTACATCGAGACCGGTGCTAGCCCATCCGTTTACGCCGACCTTTCGTGAATAGACGGCAAACCAGCTTGCACCCCCGTCCGTCGTGCGCATCGCTCTTCCCAGATCTGTCCCGTAGCCTATGTTGGCGTCCTGCTCCGCTACAGCAAGCGCCAGCGGGTTTTCGCCCCAATCCGATCCAAATCGTTCGGTGATCCATGCGTCGTGAATATTCGTGGCTGGCTTAGCGGCAGGATTGCTGTCTTCTTTCCAAATCGGTTGCCAATTGCGCCCCGCATCCGTGGTCTTGGCAACCCCTAGCCATTTGATTCCAGCCTCTTCCAGGTCTCTATAGGAGACATAGGCCGTCTCTGGATTTCGCAAGCTGGTAGCGATTGCTCTCATTTTTCCGCCACCCTGACCCAATCTGGCCTTTCGCCAATTTGTTCCTTCGTCATCCGACGCGAAAGCGGATTCGTCGCCGATAACATAAATCAGCGGCTTGCCGTCCTGCCTGAATCCCGCAGAGATGTCTGTAAAAGTCTTTGCGGAAGGGCCGGATAGGCTCTGCATGCCGGACGAGGTTTTCTTTTCGATGAAATGTGAACCCGCAATGAGAAGTATCCGAGCAGCGGCAGGTGAATGAGGATTGACCCAAAGCTTGTCGGCCAGTCCTGGCAAATCCTCTTCTCTTTTCCAATTCTGGCCCCCGTCATGCGAGACAAAGAGGGCAAACGTCACCTTTTTTCTATCGCCTGCGGCAACATAAAATGTTTTAGAATCGGAAGGATCAATGGCCATCGCCGAGATGTTGCCCAAAGGATTTGGCTCGGCAATTAAATCTTCGTCCGAGTGATCTGAACTCATCTTGATGCTCTTCACCGAGGACGGGTTTGGATAGATCAATCTCCAAGTCTCGCCCTCGTCCTGACTGAGCCACAGTCCGTTAGATTGCGCATAAATCACCTTCCGATCGAGCGGATCGAAAACAAAGAACTGGACGACGCCTCGCAAATTAAACATGCGCCAAGACTTGCCTGCGTCATGGGTGATGTAGGATCCCGTCATGTCGCAACTGACAAGGACGGTATTTGGGTCGTGAGGACTGATAGTTGGATGAAACATTGCCCCGCCACCCCCGGGGCCAATGATCTTGAAATCGCCGGGGCGGGAGTCGCCACCGCCAGCCAACATTAGCGCGGCTACGGCAAGTCGAAGAAGGGAAAAGACCATCTATTTCTTTCTTTTACTTTCGTTACAATTGTTTCCCTTTCCTTTTTGGCAGAAACCACCTTCTTTGTCAATCCCTTCAAGCACCGCTAGGTTTTGAATCGCAAAAGCTGGGCAGCATTTTCGTAATAGACTTTCTTGAGTATTCCGCCGGGTAAACCGAGACCGTAAATCCGCCAGCGCCCTTGAGGAGGTACTGGTGCGGGCGCATAGTCGAAGTATTCGTCTTCGGTCTCAAGAAAGCGGTAGTAAATTTCGTAAAGCTCGTCATTGAAGATTTGCTGAGGCGTGTCCGTTCCGTGGGGAACGGCATCCGTTCCAAAAAGAATTCGATCCTGATATTTCTCGAAAAACTTTCTGGACATAAGTGGCTGGCGTCCTAGCTCCCCAATCCGCGCACCGAGTTCTACATGCATATTAGAAAATCGGTCCATACATTCGCCGACGTAAGGAAGATTCTCAGCGTCATTGCCCACGTGGAGCACAATGAACTGGGTCTTCGGGTGGCGGGCCAATACGCGGTTGCGCGCCTCCAACAGTTCCGCGTTACTGGGAAAATCGCGTCCATGAAACGACCAATCGGGATGGTTATTCAATTCCTCGAAGCGCTCATTGAAGCGATCGATCGGAAGGAAGAAAGCTTCCGGGTCTGAAACGTGAATCGCAACCGGCATGCCTAGCGATCCGCATGTTTCCCACATGGCATCGAAACGTGGATCGTCAATTTTTACCAATGGCCCCTTCGAGATCCCCTCGCGTAAATAAAGGCCCAGCGTCTTAAGAATTTTGAGTCCGCACGCGCCCGCCTGCTGCGCTCGAACAATCTCATCGGCTTGAAATTTGCTATACCCGGGTTGGTTCGTGCGCTCCCACCACGGCTCTGTGAAGGTCATAAACCGTTCCGGATAGGGCTGCTGATACTTTCGAATCGTTTCCCTTAACCCCTTGCCGACCCCGCCTGTCAGGTTGACCATCACACGGATGTTCTTTCGATCCATCAGTGGTAGTAACCCTTCCACCGGCGCCAGATACTTCATCTCTTCGCCCATCCCAACTCCGTTGGCTGACTTCGCCGCAAAAGACAGATGCGTATGAATGTCTATGACTGGATAACGTGAGCGGGGCACCTTCGTCTCCGGAACGTGTAACATGCTGCGCGGTTGGAAGTCTGCGAGTTGCAGTGGCTTCCCCGCGCTCTCCGCCGCGAACGGTGGTGAAGTTATCGAGATCGTTGGTAATCTGGTTGCCGCAAAAAGCGCACCCAAGCTTCCCAACCAGCGCCTCCGGCCTATTCCACTCATGAATCCTCCTGTCTCAGTTGATCCCCTCGCCACGCATTCTACATTTCGTTTGGCTTCCTTTTATATCGTTTACTTTCGCTTGTCAAAGTGGGATAAAGCTCCAGGATTCACTTTCGTATAAGGCTAAAGCGTATCTCGCTTATGCAAGTTCTGTTTCGGCTGCTCGAACCGATCACGGCCCAAGGAACTTACGGATGGTCCTAAAGACAATGGGATCTTTAATCGGTGCTCTCGTCGGTGCAGGTCTTGCACTGTTTCCCCATTCCCGCCCGAACCAGATCGCCGCTCTACCGCAACAATCCTACGCCAGCGATTCTCGAATCCTGGCAAAAGGCGCCCCGGTGGATTTTCGGCCGGATGGCGATCTCTCTAAGGCCGTATGGAAGCACGCCAGCTCCGTGAAGTTTGACCATGACGCCTCGGGTGAGTCCCACTACCCGGAAGTCTCGACTCGCGTCGCATCCATTTGGACCGAAACACACATCTACTTCGCCTTTTGGTCTCGCTACGATTCACTGAATGTCTATGAGGGGGAAGAGCCGGAGGCAGAACGGTGGCACCTTTGGGATCGTGACGTTGTCGAAGTTTTCTTAAACCCTCAGCCAGAGCGAGTGAATCACTACTATGAGTTCGAGGTGGCCCCCAATAACCAGTGGATTGATCTCGAAATCGATAAGACGAAAGTGCCATTCAATGATGCGTCTTGGAATTCAGGCTTCGAGCACGCAACTCGCATCGACGCCAAGAATCATATTTGGACCGCCGAACTGCGCATACCAATCTCATCAATGAATGTCGTCGCGATGCATCCGGGCACTAACTGGCGAGCGAATTTCTTTCGAGCAGTAGGAAATGGCGGTGATGATCATCGTAAGTTTCTTGCGTGGAGCATCATTCCCGAGGGAAAAACATTTCACGTGCCAACTCGGTTTGGAATCTTGAAGCTTGTGAACTAGTCGAGGCGCCGAGAATCGGCTGATGATAGCGGGGCGCCAAGCGCCGAAAAGGCTTTGCTTAGTGAATATAAGCTCCCGATGGCAGTATATACTGCACCGGCCATACCTCGCGCTCCTGCTCGACGATTTCAGACCATTTCAAGGCTTTCGCGTCTGACTGAGGCAGGAGCTTAATCCCAGGCAGCGTCTCCGCAACGGCGCTCGCGAGCATGTAAGCTTCGCCTGGGGAAATTACAGCTATTACTTTTGCGCCCAGCTTCTCACGTACGAATTGACTGGCGATTTCTGTGTCCTCAATCATTTGCAGAAAATACGGTCTGCCGATCAAAAGAGAGTTGTAAACATGATTTGCCAACACGCCCGAAATGGAATTGACATAGGCATGATCAAAATCCAGCGTACCCAACTCCGGATCATCTGGCGAAACCGCCGTGTACGGCATACGCGTCTCCCCGAGGCCGCGGAAATCAAACGAGACAATATCATAGCCCTCATCCACGTATTTCTTGATTTCAGGCCAGTCGTCCGCGGTCGCTTTTCCGCTCTCGCGGAACCACAATAGGAATTTTCGTTTGCCAGCGGCGGACTTGTGAATGTACAGCAGCGGCATTTCAAGTAGCTTGCTGTGGCGCAACATATAGCGGTCAATCGTCACGCCGTCCGATTTTGAGCTCCCCGTGGTTTCCCAGGTAATCTGCTCTTGCCTGGGCGGGACGCCGGCATATTCGCTTACGTGCCACTGTTTCACTCCGCTGTATTTGTCACCGTAATATTCCTTTGCGAGGCTGTGTCCCGGTCGGGTTTTGTGCTCGTCGTAATACTCTCGGATTACCGCCATCAATGATCTTGCGTCAGTGTAATCGAGCATGACCTGGCCTGTTCGGGTACATTGCAAGTCTTTACTCGCGAGTTCAGTTACCAGAGGAAGTCCGTGTCGAACCGGCATCTGATTGAAATGGTCGAGAAAGTCGAGCGCAGCTTCTTGGTTCTCCGGGGAGAATTGATGGGTGTGATAGCCTTCGACCAGGGCAATTCGGTCTCCGCGGTCGAAACGCTCGTACAGCCTTCGCACTTCGCGGACCGTTTTGCGCGTGCCTTCGATGGGGAAGAAATCGAGCACCGCGGCAGCCACCATTACAGGCCGAGGATACATCAGCAGCAACAGCCCGGGGTGGTCCACGCCATTTGAAATCATTCCAAACAAATCCTGCTCCGGATCGCTGTCGGGATCGGCAAAAATCCGGTTATAGATCCTCATAGGCAGCGCGCTGATATAACACGAAGGCACCGCCACCTTAATGCGCTCATCAAGGGCGGCTATGAGCGTGGCCTGAAAGCCGCCGCCGCTCGTCCCGGTAATGCTGATTCGCTCCCCGTCAACTTCAGGGCGTGTGAGCAGATAATCCACCGCGCGTATGCCATCCCATATCTCCCACCGCGCAAGGTTCGCGCCGGCCAGATAGGCCAGGTTTCCCATCACCGCGTGTTCGCCACAGATTAGGTTATAGCGACTCTTGCCCGTAGTCGGATCCCAGAACTGGCTGCGTTCTCCCTGCCCAACGGGATCCCAGGAAATCACCACATACCCTCGTCCCGCCAATCTTTGGCTCAGCGACTGATAGTGGAATTTTCCATCGGATGCATGACCCGCGGGCACCAGCACCGCAGGATGCTTCCTGGAATGATCATCCGGCACGTAAACGAGCGCAGTGACATAGACTCCGGGCAAGCTTTGAAAGATCAGTTTTTCAACCGAAAACCCTTCCATCTGAATTTTGCCGGTGACGCGAGGATGTAGTTCCGTTTTTACCGCCGGCAACCCGCCGATCATTTGCAGGAGCTTTTGCCGCAATTCGTTTTGCATCTTCAGCAATGCTTGCTGGTCATGGATGGCGTCCCAGGCTTTTCGGCGATCGTCGTCCTCACGCCACGCCTGCTCCGCTTGATACTGCAGGAAGGGTGTTATGCGTGGTCCCGGCGGCAAGGGTTGTTCACGAACAAGGAAAGACTGCGCCGGCGGTGGATCGTCCGCGGCTACAGCGGGCATGGCCATCGCTCCAGCCAGCAAGGCCATGATGCAGGGCCGGATCATCCGTCCTCTTTGTGACTCGCGTGTGGACTCAAGTGATCGCCCGCTTCCTCGGCCGCACCGAAAGGTGAAATAACTCACGGCGTTTTTACCGTGAGCGACCCCATTCGGTACCAGCCGTCGTCCTGCCGGCCCTCCATCGCGAAGCGAACTGCCGGTTGCCCGGTTCTTGGATCCAGCATCGCAACCTGGAAATCGTAAGTGCCTGGTGCCAGATTTTCTGGGACGTACAACGTGCCGTCGAATACCGCATCTCCCGGCAGCCATTTCCGAACGTCCACTGGAACTCGAATGATGGTCGCGGCCTTGGAAGATCGCAGTTCCACGGCCAGTGAGAATTCCCTGTAAATCGGAGCGACTCCCGCGTTCAGCCACCACATGTGAATCGGCATCATTGAGCCCGCACTCATTGCCTTCGGGTATTCCAATCGCCGCAAAACAAAACGGTACCCCATCTTCTTCTGGAAACTTTCGAATTGACTTTTCCATTCGGACGGAATCGGTGCAGACTTTATGTTTACTGAACTTACATGCCAGCGCAGCGCCTGCTCCAGAATATAGTCAAGGTCGTAGCCTTTCTCTTTCCAACCTGCAACCGTGAAGCAAGTCTCCAGCGAAACCGGACTGCGCTGCCAAACGTCCTGAATCCCGGCGCGCACTACCTGCTGCGGATAAACCTCTAGCATCTCCGCCGGAAAATATTCATTGTCCGAGTTTGTGCGCATGTCTCCCAGACAATCCAGCCTCCACCCCGCGCCGTGCTCCGTGCCGTAAGTGAGCGCCTGTTGCTCGTCAAAGTTCATGAGCAAAGGCGTGCGCCGAAACGCCTCGAGCCAAATATCAATCAGCTCCTTCTGGTACGCAAACGCCGGCATGTAGGGACTCCAACCCTCTCCCCAATAGCCCACGGACGAAATATCCACGCTGTCCAAATACGGATTCCCGTCGTAGCGTCTCCCGGCCTGGGCCACAAGCTCGCCCCAGTACTTGCGAAATAGCGCATCGCTAAAATCCGGCTGCCAGATTCCTCCGTCCTTATCGGTCGGTTTGTTGGCGCGCCGCGCGCCTGAATTCCGATACCAATCAGGGAGAGGATCCTGGTTGGAGTATGGCATTAAGCGAATCGCGAGCGTTTGTCCATGCGCTCGAGCTTCTTCCAATGCCAGATCTACAATCTCCCAATGAAACTTGCCCGGCTCCGGCTCAAGGACGTTCCAATACCAGCGGCAATACGAGATGGAAGTATCCGGAAAATCCGGCTTCGCAGCCGCTTGCGGCAGCTTTGTGACCGGCCCGATTTCAGACCACTTCAAAGGAGGATTTGGCGCTTGCCCGTTGAATCTCTGAAAGGTGGTAATGCCCATTCCGGGATTGACAAGCACGTCGTGGATTTCCTTTGGCCGAACCACGACGATATTTGACTGATTTGACTGTGCAAATCCTTGGTGCCCGGTTGCCAATATCAGCAGAGTCCCGAGGCAGCAGTCCTTCATGATCGAACCAGTGCGGCGCCTGCCTAGCTTGAAACTCATTCGTGACAGAAACATTCCTGAGGCCTCCATTCCCATCGGGCGTTTCAGCAATGCCGCCTCAAGCCGTACGCGTCCTTCAAATCGTGATTGTTCGGTTCGACTAATCCGGAAGCGCAAACGCAACCAGTACATCGGACACTTTCCCTCTAAAATATCCGCCTCCTCCGGCGGCGATCACAACGAACTGTTTTCCAGTTTTCTTCCCGAGGTAAGTAATCGGAGTGGCGTGCGCGCTTGCTTCGAGGTCGGCGGCCCACAGTTGCTCTCCGCTTTTCGCATCGAATCCTCGGAAACGGCTATCGGTCGTCGCCCCAATAAATACCACTCCGCCGGCCGTCACGATCGAGCCGCCAAGGTTAGGAGTGCCAGTTATCATCTTCAGCCCGTCTACAACCCCAAGTGGCACTTTCCAGGCGATTTCTCCCTTGTTTACGTCCACGGCATTGAGCGTTCCCCAAGGCGGCTTCTGACAGGGCCACTGGTTCTGGTCCCAGAAGCGGGCATACTCGCCTTCCTTGGACCCTCGCCGATATTGTTCCGGTGCGTCTGCGGCCTGCGGTTCCATCGCTCCAACAGCCCCTAACTCATTCGCATTGACAAACAAATAGCCGGAGGCACGATCAAATGAAGCTCCGGACCAGTTCCCTCCACCCAACGTGCCGGGTACCACTAATGTCATCTTGCGGCCGTAGGGCGTGTACATTCCGTGGCTCTCAAGCGAATGAAACTCATCCAAGCAATAGCGATGGGAGTCCGGTGTCACCGTGCTGATGTCCGTTTCGCTGAACGACTGTCGGACCAGAGCTGGAGGCTTCACCGGAAAAGGTTGGGTCGGCCAAGCAGCTTCGCCGGGCACGTCGCTCTGGGGAACCGCGTGCTCCTCCACTGGGAACAACGGTTTTCCCGTGAGCCGGTCGAGAATAAATACGAACCCCATCTTGGTCACCTGCGCAATCGCCGGAACATCCCGGCCATTTCGCTGCACCGTGATCAGCACGGGCTGCGCGGGCATATCGTAATCCCAAATATCGTGATGCACCATTTGGTAGTACCAGACGAGCTTGCCGCTGCCAGCTTCGAGCGCTACCAGGCAGTTGCTGAACAGATCCAGGCCCTTGCGGTCTGCGCCATAGAAATCGTAGGAAGCTGAGCCGATCGGGAGAAAAACTAAGCCGCGCTCGGCGTCTACACTCATAAGCGACCAGACATTCGCGCCGGTGCGATCTTTCCATGCATCTCTCTCCCAACTCTCGTGCCCGGTTTCTCCCGGTTGGGGGATCGTATGAAAGGTCCAGACGAGCTTGCCCGAGCGGACATCGAAAGCGCGCACCACACCACTTGGCCCTTTGCGAGGATATTCCGGGACAGCGGCCCCCGTAATGACCAGGTCTTGGTAGATGGCCGGCGGCGACGTCACCGAATATTCCGCACTTGGATATGCGTCTGCAATTCCTGCACGCAGATCGACCGTACTGTCTTTTCCAAAATCGCGGCATGGTTTGCCGGTCCTCGCGTCCAGTGCGATCAAGCGCCCGTCGAAAGTCCCGTACAGAATTCGGCGGTCATCTCCCGTCTTGCTTTGCCAGTAGGCGACCCCGCGGTGCTGGAAGAACTGCCGCGGTCCTGCGCTTGCGGCTTGCGGGTCAAACTGCCATATCTCTTGCCCACTCTCCGCATTGAGAGCGATCACGCGGTTGGAAGGCGTGGACAAATACAGCGTGCCGTCAATCACCAGCGGGGTGGATTCAAACGGCGCAATGCGATGCCGATCTGTGCCGTTGCCCATGCGGTCCGCCTCACCCATGTGGTACGTCCACGCCCTTTTCAAACTTCCAACGTTCTGGCGATTGATCTGACTGAGCGGCGAGGATCGCGTTCCGCCGGCGTCTCCGCCATAGAATCGCCATTCTTGCGCGCAGACTGCGGACGAGACCGCCAGAAGGAAAGCGAGCCTGCTTACCCCAGTCAGATTGATCATCAGTATTTTCCTTTGCGCGACGGGCCCTGATTCCACCGGGCCGCAATGACTCCTACACGTTCCCGAGTGGAATCTCCTCTGCTAAATGTTCGCTGGCGCGAAGAGACAACGCCATGATCGTAAGCGTCACGGATTTTTCCGGGTGCGACGTGAAACATCCCGCGTCCACCACTAACAAGTTCTTCCTATCGTGGCAACGGTTCCACTTCTCCAGCACGGACGACTTCGCATCGTCCCCCATGCGTGCGCCACCGGCTTCGTGCGTGCATTCCCGTTTCGCGCAGAAAAAGGCGGAAGGAACCCTCCAGTCGCGAGCCACCAGTTGATAGTGAAAACTGTAACACTTTTGGCCGCTACTGGCCGCTACTGGTAAAAGGGCTTGGCGGTTAAGTGCTTGATTTCATGAAATGGAGCGATGCTGGCCGCTACTGGTATAAAACGGCCGAAACCGGCTCATAACCCGAAGGTCGTCAGTTCAAGTCTGCCGCCCGCAACCAATCTGAGATGCACATGGCCGGAACTCAGGAAGTCTTGGATGCGACAAGAGACCGTTCGGTCGCATCTAATGTCTGCTACAATCCAATTAGCGACCAGTTGGTCGCAGAGCTGGTTTGAGGGATCTAAATGCGCAAAGGCGAGCAGACCCGACAGGACATCATTCGCAAGGCGGCGCCCATCTTCAATCAGCGGGGCTATGACGGGGCGGCCTTGTCCGACCTCATGCGGGCGACGGGTCTCGAAAAAGGTGGGATCTACCGGCATTTCTCCAGCAAAGAGGCGCTGGCTGCCGAGGCCTTTGACTATGCCTGGCAGGAAACTCTAGACGCCCGCATCCATGATCTGGATACCATCCCGAATGCCGTCGACAGGTTAACGCAGATGGTTGCGAATTTTGTGGAGCGTCGCGGAATTATTCCCGGCGGCTGTCCATTACTCAACACGGCGATCGATACCGATGACGGAAATTCCGTTCTGCGCGAGCGCGCACACAAGGCGTTGCGTGGCTGGCGTAGCTACCTTATTTCGATGATTAGGACCGGAATCAAGGCGCGGGAAATCCGCCCAAGGACCGACGCGAAGAAACTGGCAACTCTCATTATTTCTTCCCTCGAGGGTGCCATCATGTTTTACCGCCTTGATCGAACTGAGGAAGCGCTGCACACCGTCCAAGCCCATCTCGGCAGTTACCTCGAAACAGAAGTACGAGCGCGGACTAAGTAACCAATGGAGATAGAGTCTAGCGTCCCTTGGCGCCCTCGCCTCTCAGGGCCATGCACGTCGAGGACGCCTTCGCAACTAGCCGCCCACCTTCATCCGTAATCTCGCACTCAATGTAGCCAATCGTGCTGCCCCGTCGCACCACTTTGCCCTCGGCTCGCAGGTGAGCCTCCCATACGGGGCGGAAGAAATTGATCTTTAGTTCGATTGTTGTGAAAGACTCGCCGGCCGCGAGAGTGCTGGCAAACGCCATTCCCATTGCAGCGTCAGCAATGTCGCAAAGGATTCCCCCATGGAGCGTCCCCATGGGATTGGCATATTGTTGTCCAGCCACGAGCGCGACGACGGCTCGTCCATCGGCAATTTCTTTCGCTTCAAATCCGATTAGCCGGGCCACCGGAACGTCGTTTGTCTCTGGGTAAGCCATAAATCCTCGCAGATTCGCAGGTTGCGGGCGCCGTAATTAATGCGACCGAGTGGTCTCTAGATACCACTTTAACACAAAAACCGAACGGTCTCATCGCACATCGAAGGGGGTGCTGATGAAAGCTGGTCGGATTTGGTTTGCACGGCAAACTAGTTTGCTGGTAGCAGATTTTGGTTTGCAAGGCAGACTAGTCTGCCATACAGATTAGAAGGCTCCCATTGCGCAAAGCACTCCTGGGACGAGAGCAGTTGGCATAATTACATCTCCGTGCGACTGCGAGAGCGGACCTGCGAATCTACTTCGATTCTGATAACATTTTCGGCGTCAGGAATGATGCGAGGTAGTTCATGAAGCTGGTTACTTTTCACGGGGAGTCGCGAGGAGATCGCATCGGGGCGCTGGCCGCGGAGGGATGGATTATTGACCTGAATGCTGCCTACGCAAGTTATTTGAGAAACGTCGAGCAGGAAGGGGCGTTCTACGCGCTTGCGGATGCGCGCGTGCCTTCCGACATGCGCGGGTTGTTCGAGAATGGAGACCGTGGTCTGGACGCGGCGCAGGCTGCCCTCGAATACGCGACAAGGGGCGGGCCGAAAATGAAGGGAGCTTCCGGGGAGCCCATTTTTTTTTGCCGGGAAACTGTAAACATCAAGGCGCCTATCGTTCCCAAAAAGTTTTTCCACACGGCGGGCAATTTCCGCGAGCATCACGAGGATGCGCAAAAGGCAGGATTTTCTCATCCCATACTTCCATGGATTGTGTTTTTTCAAAACGTGGATGCCATCATCGGCCCGGACGCGCCGATTGTTTATCCTGAGCATTTGACGGAAGAACTCGATTACGAGCTTGAGCTTGCCGTTGTTCTCAAGAAAGGGGGAAAGCACTTCTCCGCGGAGCAGGCGCTCGAGTACATCGGTGGGTATGTGATTTTCAATGATGTGACGGCGCGCGACATCCAGCGCAGGGAGATGAAGTCCGGCGTGTTCAGCTTTTGCAAGGGGATCGACACCTTTTGTCCGCTTGGGCCATATATCGTGACGGCGGATGAAATTCCGGACCCGCACAATCTGGCGATGCAGCTTCGCGTGAATGGAAAGATCCGGCAGGAATCGCACACGAGCAAAATGTCTGTGACCATTCCGGAAATCATCGCCCATTATTCGCCCATGGGTTACTCCGCGGGCGATGTGCTTTCCACGGGCACGGTCTCCGGGGTTGCGGCGTTCAGCGGGGATCCGAAGTCCCTCTACCTGAAACCCGGCGACGTTGTGGAATGCGAAATCGAAAAGATCGGAGTGCTCCGGAATCCGGTCGTATCGTACAAAGAGGTGCAAGGCGGAAAATCGGTGACGGCATAAGCGGAAGTTCAAGATCAGGGGCGGTTATCGCAAACTGTGTAATGGCAGTGGATCTGATCTACTTCTTGCCGAAATGCGGCAAGACTTTTTCTCCGAACAAGCGCGCTTGTTCGATCCGGTCGTCGCCCCAAAGCTCCAACATGATGTGCGTGCACCCCGCGGCGCGGTACTCCTCTAATCGCGCGATGCACTGTGACGGTGTCCCCGCAATGGGGCACACTTTTTCCAGAACAGCATCGGTAACGGCGCGGGCCGCAGCTTTCCGGCCTCCCTGCTCCATGGCATCAGCAATCGGGCGAATCTCTTCAAACGAAAGACCTGCGCATTCCAACAGCGTGTCCGCTGAACCACGGATGTTCTGAACTTTATTGGCTAGATACATCGCGGCCATCTCTCTCGCCCCTTCGCGTGCGAACCGGGGATCTTCGCCAACGCTGCCGACAATCACTGAACCTAGATCGAGTTTCGAAGAATTTTTTCCGGCCTTGCGCGCGCCCTCTTCCATCATCTTCCGCGAGTACTCTACAAACTTCGGGGTGGTGATGCTGGCCGTCAACAAGCCATCGGAATGCGAACCAGCGAGGCGCTGCAAAACCGGGCCAGTAGCTCCAATGTAGATCGGCACACGCCACTGCGGTACGTGAGTATCGGCTTTGAGCGCCGGCGCAAACACCTGAAACGCTTTGCCTTCATATTTCACTTCCCCGCCCGCGAGCATCGCCTCGATGATCTCGATACTTTCGCGCATCACGGTTGCAGGGCCGACCTCTTTCCCCTTTTCGCCTTCGCCGATTTCTTTCATGAAAATCTTCGAAGCGCCGAGGCCGAGGAGGAAACGGCCTTTGCCCGCTGCTTCTTGCAGAACGCGAGCCTCCATTGCGATTTGAACGGGGTGACGCGTGTACGGAGATATGATGCCCCACCCGATGGTGATTTTTTGGGTTTCGCGAGCAACGACGGCAGTGACCGCCGTTGAGGAGCGGGCTTCCATCGAGTGCTTGCGCCACCAGGGATAGGCCTCCGCCAGCCAAAACGTGTCAAAGCCGGCGGCGTCGCAAGCCTGGGCCATGCGAACCGTCTCGTCGAGCGGCTCCATACTGAGCTGCAACACACCGATTTTGAAAGGCATGCTCACCGTGTCAGTGCTCCGTAGAATACCGCTCGTTCCGATTGCCGCTCAGCTCGGATCGGTCCAGGAATGTTCGAGCCCTTTCACAAGTTGCCACAAGGCGCGATTGAGCGGAGTTGGCACGCCGGTTTTTTCGCCCAAGTCCGCGATTGCGCCGTTCATGAAGTCGACTTCGGTCTCGCGCCGCGCAAGAATGTCCTGCAACATGCTTGCCTTGTGTTTGCCAGGCGCGTTCGCGCCTTTTTGCATCAGAGCACGAGGATCACCGTGCAGCTCGATCCCCAGCACTTTGGCTACCGCTTCGCCTTCAGCGATCAAGGCGTTGAACAGCGCGCCAGTAGGAGCGAACCGCGTCGCCGCGCCGTGGTGCAGCAGGGTTAACGCGCCAACCGGATTCGTCGAAGCGTTGAAGATGAGCTTGGTCCATTGCGCGCCTCGAGCGTCCTGCAAGGGAATCACGCGCAAGCCCGCGCGATTGAGCAATTCGGAAAGTTGCTCGACGAGAGTGTAAGGCGTATGCGTGGGTTCGAACGGGCCGATCCACGTATCGCCATTGATGTCGAAGCCCACGTGGCCCGGTTCAATCACATGCCCCGCAGGAAAAGTCGTGCCGCGAATTACGCAGGAAACGTGCTGCGCCAGAATCTCTTCATTGCCTACGCCGTTCTGCACAGAGCAGACAGCGCTGCCCGCGCCAAAAATCTGCGCGGTCTGCTTGATGGCAGCTCGCGTGTGCGTGCTCTTTGTGGCCACGATTCCAAAATCACATGAGGGTATCTCCTGCGGGTCGGAAGTCGCATGGAGCCGCGCCCTGAAATCCGCGGCCCCGCTGATGCGCAGCCCGCCTTCGGTGATAGCACGCGTCTGTTCCTTCGAAACATCGTAAGCGTGCACCTCAACATCTTCGAGACGCGCCAAATGAGCGCCGAAAATACTGCCGATCGCCCCGCAACCGACGATGCAAACCTTGACCTTCATGCAGTCTTCAATTCCTCTGCCCCGGAATAAAACCGCCAGGGCACGTTCGCGAGGCACTCGCCTTCTTTTTTGCCGACGCGGTACGTGTCCTGCGTGTAGAGGCAGACCTGGCCCTCTTGGTCGACGACCTGAGGATGAAAACTAACGACCATGTTTTCTTTCAGCTCGATCTGTGTGTTGGCGCCAATGGAGGGATGCTCCAGCATAGTCATGCCGATGGAATGTCCCGTAAGGTGACCCAGCGCAAATCCAGCTTTCGCGAAAACGTCTGCTGCTGCTTTGTGAACTTCACTGGCAAGCACGCCTTCGCGCATCTTCAACCGCGCGGATTCCATAGCGTGTGGATAGACATCGCTCATAGCGCGCGTGCGAGAGCTAACTTTTCCCCGAATCAAAGCACGCGAAAATTCGATCCAGTAGCCGGCCGCGCCCGTCACCTCCAGGGAATAGAGCAACAAATCATCCGCGGTGACTTTGCGCTGCGATGGCACCTTGAAAAATGCCTCCGCTTCGCCGTTGCTGCCGCTCAGAACGATGTTCATCATGCGCGGGCCAGCGCCGCGCGCAAAAAAACGCTCAACTGCCGGAGCCATGATTTCGGCCTCGGACTTTCCCGGTTCATAGGCCTTGAGAAGCGCATGGAAGCCATCCAGGATGATATCCATGCTGTCGCGAAAGCCTTCGAGTTCCTCCCCACTTTTTACGGCCCGCGCCATGTCAAAGTGAAAATCGAACGGCACGAGTTCGAACGCGCCCTGCTGCAGCTCGCGGTAATCGCGCACGGCCATCACGAAATCCAATCCATACACGGCCACGCGCTTCCAATGGTGTTTTTCACTTTCCTCGCGAAGCCACTTGCCGGGAATCTCCGCCCAAACTTTTTCGCGGACCCAAGGTGCTTTCTTGTCTCCGATCCAGCGAGCCTCGCGCGGGAAAACCAGCGTCGGATCTCCCGCAAGCGGAATGAGGACGTAAACATAGCGGTGAACAATTTCAAATCCGGAGGTGTAGCGCACCGCGCCTTCAAATCCCGCGTACTGATTGCCGCAGACGATGAGAGCGTCGACCTTTTCTGCCTCCATGGCAGCGCGGATGTTGGTATAGCGGCGATCGATTTCTTTTTGACTGGTCATTGGCGTGATTCGGTTCTCCTCTCAGTGCGCGCCGCAAATCTCTGCAGCAGCCAACGCATACACCCGCGTGGTATTTACAAGCGTTTCGATGGCTACTTTTTCGCCTTCAGCGTCGCGTGGCCCGCTGGAAGGGCCATAATTCAGAGTCTCGATTCCGTAACGCGTCATGACGGAAGCATCGGAGTCCCACAAAACTGTGGCATGTTTCGGCGCAGCGCCGAGAACCCGCTGGTGGCACGCTTCGATAGTTTTCACCAACGGATGATCCTTGGAGATTTCCGCGCCCGGGACGGACACATAGGTTTCGTATTCCACGCCGTAGCCTGGATGTCTCCTGCGAAGATCCAGGACCAGCTGTTTGATCGAAGTCCTCACTTCTTTGAGCGGCATGGTTGGCGGAACGCGAACATCCAGGAAGATATCCGTGCGGTCCGGCGTCCGGCTGACGCGCCAGGGATGGCCGCCGCGTACACAACCCACATTCACGACGCCCGGCTGTCTGTCGTACGTCGCTCTCTTTTCCCACGCGGCGATCCAGGAATAAATCGGGTCGAGAATCTCTTTCATTCGAAAAACCGAGCTGTGCTCCTGCTTTCCGCTCGTAAATGCAGTGTGGACGTAGTGGCCGTGCGTTGAAATGCGAACCCAAACGGTTCCGTAATGGCCTAACACCAGTTGCAGGTCCGTGGGCTCGCCGAGAATACACATGTCCGGCAAAACGCCGTGATTCACAAGATGATGCGTGCCAACGCCGTAACCGCGGAATTCTTTGCCGACAAATTCATCACTCCATTGTGTTTTCTCAATTTCGCCCACGACAGCGGCGATAATGATGTCGCCCTCCAGCTTCACGCCCGCGCGCATAAGTGCCTTCACGGCCTGGGTGTAGCAAACCAGTGCGCCTTTCATGTTATAGATTCCCAGGCCGTAGATCATGCCGTTGCGGATCGCGGCTTTCGCTTTGTATCCGAGTCCAGTCAGAAAAGTTTCGCGCCCGGTGTTCGAAGTATCCATGTGGCCGTTGAACATCAAACTTTTTCCATTGCCGGTGCCCTCCCACAGGCCAACGACATTGGCGCGGCCTTCCTCGACTTCCTGCCGCGTGACGGTGAGCCCAGCATCCTCCAGCACGCGCCGCATGTACCGGCCCATCTCCAGCTCTTCGCCCGTGGGGCTTGGGATGTTCACGACGTCGCAGCACATCGCGACGATTTCATCCTCGCGAATTTGAGAGAGGATCGTCTTGGCCGGGTCTTTCTTCATGAAGTGAGACTCCTCGCAGTCACGGTTCTCCATCTCTCCGGACGGCTACCGCCGAAAATCATCCGGATACGAGCATAGTTTTTCGCAACCGCCGACGTTGATCAGGAAATTATCTTCGAGCCGTAGTCCGCCGCCACCCTCCCAGTACACACCTGGCTCAATCGCCAGGACCATCCCCGAGCGCATCACTCCCGGTGCTGCCTGATGCGAATAAGGCGCTTCATGCGCGCGCGCACCCACTCCGTGCCCAACGGGGTGCGAGGGCTGACCAGGGTAACCCGCGGCATTGATCCCCGCACGAATGATCCGGTCAATTTCACCAAGCGGAGCGCCGTCCCGCACGCACCCCACCGCATCGCCGAAAATCTTCAGCAATTGATCGAGCAGCCGATTGTATTCCGGTGTCAGGCGTCCGGGACAAAGATTCTTCGTCAAGTCCGTCCAATACCCGTCGGCGCAAACCCAAATTTCGATGAGCGTCGGTTCATTTGCGATCACCGGGCGGTGGGAGGTCGCAGTGAAAGTGGCAATGCCCTTCCCGGACCACACCAGAGTGAACGCGCGTGCCATCTCCACTTTGCCTTTGTATCCAACGCCCACGGCATGGATGTGCCCTTCGATCATCGCGGCGACTTCGCTCTCTTTCATGTCGGGCTTGATGTTGTCGCGGGCATACTCCATTCCGATGGCCGCTAGCTCGTTCGCCAGGCGCATGCGCTCGATTTCCTGAGGTGTTTTGATCATACGCAATTCGGAAAGCAGCGGCGCGGCGTCCACGACTTCAGCGCAACCGGCGCGAAAAGCATCGTAGAAACCTTGCCAGTAAACCGTCGGTTCGCCAACCATGCGGTCGCAAATCTGTGAAGTTTGAGAAAGCTCGATCCCCACACGGCGCGACAGTTTTCGTTCCCGCAAGACATCCATCGCCATTTCTACCGCGCGAATCATCGGCGGGCGCGGGTCCTTGGGGTGGTAGAAAGGGAAAAAGCGAACATCTTTGTTCCAGGCCGTGAGCTGTGCTTCGCGAAACTGGGGTTCGATCACCAGCAGCGTGGGATCCCCCTCGCGGGGAAAGATCGCGAGGTCATAGCCCTTCATGGTCCAGTAATTGGTGAGATAGAGGACGTTGTCCGGAGCGCGTACGACGACCGCATCAAGATCTTGCCAGTCCAGCATTTGCCGGACGCGTTGCCATTTTTCCTGATCGAGCGGATATGCCATAGCGCCTCGAATTATTTCGCGGCCGGGTGCCCTTTACCCTGGTACGTCCACGATTCTTCTTTGCCCTTGATCAAACGGTAGAGCGCCGTGTGTAGTGGCGCCGGAATTCCCACGCGGGCGGCTTCGCGAGCAATCGCTCCGCCCAGAAAATCAATTTCCGTTCTAAGTTTGTGCCGGATGTCATACAGCATGGAAGGGGGATGATCCGTTTGCGCGCCAACTTTGTTCATTTCCCACGGATCTTCGTAAAGTTTTACGCCAAGACTCGTCGCAACGCTCTTTCCTTCTTCAATGAGTGCATGCAGGAGGTAACCCAGATCGCCAAAATCTTTTTCATCGGCAAAATGAAAACTGTGCGGTAATTCGGTGAGCGCGGCGACGGAGTTGACGGAGGAATTAAAGATCAGCTTCGACCACTGTGCGGGGCGCGCGTCTTCCAGCGCAACGGCCTTCAGGCCGGAGGAAGTGATGAGCTCCGCCGCTTCCTTTACCAGCGCGAAAGGCGTTTTGGTCGGCTCAAAAGGCCCCATCCACGTCGCCGTGTCGAGCTCGTACTCCACGTGCGTGTCCGTGTGTCGCGTTCCGCTCATAAACGTCGTTCCCCGGATCACGAAGGTATCCGTCAGCGCGGCAATGATTTCTTCACCGCCCAAGCCATTCTGTGAAGACAGAATTGCGCCTTTCTTGAAAAGGTGCGCGACTGGGCCGAGCGCCTCGGCGGTTTGCGTCGCTTTGCTCGCGACGATCCCAAGATCAAACTCCGGCATCTCTATGGGGTCAGTTGTGGCGCGAAGCTTCGCATGAAATTCGTGCGAACCCGTAACGGAAATGCCGTGCTCATTAAGCGCTTGTGCGTGCTCGGGCCGGCGGACATACGCCCAGGTCTCGGTGACTCTTGCCAGGTGGGCAGCGTAGAGGCTTCCGATGGATCCGCAACCGATAATGCAGACGCGCTTCATCGATTTTATTCGGCCGAGTGCGCGCAGCGATTAGCTGAAATTCGCCCTAATTCAAGTTGCAGCGTTGTCAGCGTGCGCTCCCGGCGGCAGCGCGCCGGTGTTCGATGCGAACCGAGGAAGCAAACCCGCCGGTGCCCGCGCGCTGCACTTCTCGAAAGATCGAATCGCCGGTGTTGTGCGAATCATCGATAATCACGCCCTTCGAATAGAGAGCGTCCTGCAGCGCCGCGCAAATTGTGTGGACCGGCGCTGCACCGCCTTCGCCCATGCCCTTCGCGCCATTGAAAGTAAACGGCGATGGCGATTCCATGTGGCCGTACAGCAGATCGGGCATGTTCATCGCGGTAATCGGAGTGTAGTCGCTGAAAGTTGCCGCCAAGAGATTGCCATCGCCGTCGTACGCGCAATCCTCCATCAACGCGGCGCCGATTCCGTGCGCGGTGCAGCCGTGCACTTGCCCTTCCACGATCCTCGGATTTATGGCGCGGCCGCAATCGTCCACACAAGCGTAAGCCAGGATTTTCGGTTGAAACGTGTCTCGATCCACTTCGATAACCGCGACATGAATCTGCGCCGCATACGTGAGCGTCAGATTGCCGAATTTTTTCTTCACGTCCGGCAGCTGAAACGGCGCGTGATACACGTGGCGGCAATTGAGCGTCACATCCCACAATTTTTCCGGCATGCCTGCGTTGTTCACATTCACGATGTTCGCGAGCGCCCAGTAGTTGATGGATTTCTTCGAACGCTTGTCGCGGATCTCCGGTCCCTGCGCGCCAACGCCAAATTCCAGATCTTTTTCCTCTGCTTTCTGCGCCCAGGCCGCCAGCCGGCTCATTTCTTTTCGAAGCTTGGTGGCCGCGCCGTGAATTGCCGAGAGTCCCGTGACCGCAAACTGGCTGGCATACGTTCCGGTGTGACCGGTATAAGCGTTTTGCTCCGTGTCGAAACCTGGTTTTACTTTGACGTGGCCGGGAGAGACCCCCAGCACATCGGCAACCACCTGCGCGGCTGTCGTTTCGTGGCCCTGTCCTTGCGGCACGGAGCCCATGCTGATCACCACTTCGCCGTAAATATCCAGCTTGGCGATCGCCGCCTTGGATTGTCCGGAAAACGGTGCTCCCGCATTAATGATGCGCGCCTGGCCGAAATTGTTCGTGCCGGAATCCAGCGTCGAACCAATTCCCAGCCCGATCCAGCGTCCTTCCTTACGCGCGGCGGTCTGTTTCTTTTTCCAATCGTCCCAGCCGACAAGTTTCTTGCCCATGGCGAGCATGCCCGCATAATCGCCCGAATCGTATACGCAGCCGTTCGGAGTTTCGTACGGCATCTCATTTTTCCGGATGTAATTGCGCAGCCGCATTTCATCGGTGGGAATTCTCAGCGAGTGCCCGCAAATATCCAGCACTCGCTCCAGGAACCAGAGCTGCTGCATCCGCGAGTAGCCGCGATTCGGTCCCACGGGGCACTTATTCGTGACCACCTGATTCATTTCGATTCGAATGTTTCTCACGCGGTACGAACCCGGAAGCACCTGCGCCCAAATCACACAGCCAAGCGGTTCGTAGCGCGGGTACGCGCCGCAATCATCGACGTGTCGCGAATCAATCGCCGTGATTACGCCATTCTTATCCAGCGCCACGTGCGTATCCAAAAAAGTGCGCTCATTTCCGTGAGCGCTCGCCTGCATGTGTTCGGTGCGAGTCTCGGTCCATTTCACCGGCCTATCGCCTGCCTTGCGCGAAGCCAGCGCGCACAAAGCCATGTACGGGTAATTCGTAATCTTGATCCCGAAGCCGCCCCCAATATCGAAACTCTTCATCAGAATCTGATCGATTCGAACGCCCAGCGCCGGGGAAAGAAACTGCGCCGCAAAAGACGGAAACGAATTGTTGGACCAATACTCAATCCGTTCGGACCGCGAATCCCAAACCGCGATGATGGCGTTGCATTCGAGCGGCGTGCTCGAAAAGCGATGGAAGTGCAACCGGTCAATATGTACAACATGGTCAGCCTGCTTGAAAGCTTTCTCCACGTTTCCATACTCGAAAACACCATGCCAGTTGCGGTTCGTGCCCATCTCCGGATGCACGAGACTCTCGTCCTTCAACGCATCTTCAGCGGTCATCACCGGAGGCAAGGGCTCATAGTCCACTTCCACGAGTTCTGCCGCATCCTCAGCCGTCATCCGGTTCTCCGCCACGACCGCGGCTACCGGTTCGCCCTGGTACACGACCTTGTACACGGCCATCGGGTAGTCTGCGATTTTCTGCCCGACGTCCGGCCCGATCTCGATGAACGGGTTCACCAGTCCTTTCACTTCCGCGCCGGTCAACGTGCACACCACTCCCGGCAGCGCGGCAGCCTTCGTGACATCCACTCGCGTGATTTTCGCGTGTCCGTAGGACGACCGCACAAAACGGATGTGCAGCATCCCCGTCAGCTTCTGGTCGTCAACAAAGATTCCCTTCCCTCGCACCAGGCGATCTTCTTCTACGCGGCGAATCGGCTGTCCCACCCACTTGGGAGCGCTCGCCGCGCGGCTCTTGCTGGAGCCGGCCGCAGCCTTGGACCTCATACTTTTCACTCGCGTTGTTTTCGTCATCGCCGCGTCTCGCGCCTACGTCAACGCTTTCTGCAGTCCATCAATCAATTTCTGCACGTTTTTCCTCGTCAGTGGCTGAAGCAATCCCCCGGCCAGTGACGCAATTCGCCCCATCACATTGGATTGGCCGCTCCAAATCACCTTGGTCGCCCCTCCCGCAACAGGCTCAAGTTCAAACCCTGCTCGCAGCGTAGCCGATCCGCCCGGCACATCCCCATTCCCCTCATAGACGGCATGCTTCGGCCGTTCGGTTTCCACCAGCGATATCTTGACCGCCGCCGTGCCGCGAATGTGCGAAATACCCACGTTCAACTTCACCAGAAAACTCTTCTGGTCGCGGATCTCCATGCTCTGATAGTCCGGAAGCAAGGGACAAAATCGATTGGGATCCACGAGAAAGTCGTAGACGGCTTCTGGTTTTTTCTGCACCGTGAAGTCGCCGCCAAATTTGATCTCCATGGCTCAGCGCTTCCCCAGTTCGGCGGCAGCAGCTCGAACAGCCTTTAAGATATTTTGATACCCCGTGCACCGGCAGGTATTGCCGGCGATCCCCTTGCGAATTTCTTTTTCGGTGGGCTTGGGCGTTTTCGACAACAGGTGAACGGTGGAGAGCAGCAGCCCGGGTGTACAAAAACCGCATTGCAGCCCATGGCATTCCGCAAACGCCTGTTGGACGGTATGCAATTCGCCATTTTTGGAAAGCCCTTCGACGGTGATGATTTCGCCGCCCTCGGCCATCGGCGCGAACACCGTGCAGGATTTTATTGTGCGACCGTTCAGAATGACGGTGCAAGCGCCGCAATACGTGGTGTCGCAGCCGATATGCGTTCCGGTAAGGTTGAAATGCTCGCGCATCAATTCCACCAGCAAGGTCCGCGGCTCGACAAGCGCCTCCCGCGGCTCCCCGTTGACGCGAACGCGGACCAGAATTTTTTCAGCGTCCGGCATATTCGTGCCCCGCTTCAACTTGTTCCCCGCGCGCCCGCCGCACGGCGATTCCCACCGCCCGCTTGACCAGAGCGGCGATCAAGACGCGTTTGTAATCCGCGGAGCCTCGCATGTCGTCTTGAGGTTCAGCGGCCGCGCGCACCGCTTCGATGGCGCTCTCGATCCGCTTCTCCTCGAGTTTTTTCCCCCGCAAGGTTTTCTCCGCTTCTTTTGCGCGAATCGCAGTCAGTCCCACGCAGCCAAGTACAATCCTCACATCCTTGCAAATGTCGTTGTCCCCGAGCGTGAGCTGCACCGCCGCGCTGGCCGTCGCATAGACGGGGGCGCTGCGCTTGAATGCCAGATAGGTTCCGCCGCTATCCTTCACGGGCTGTTTGACAATAATTTCGCTGATCAGTTCGTCGTGTCCGAGCACTGTCGTATACGCATCCTTGAAAAAATCATCAAGCGCGATAGTTCGCTCTCCCGACGGTCGGGAGCATCGCACCGACGTATCCAAGGTAAGCAGGACAGCGCCCCAATCTCCACTGGGGTCTGCCTCGGCAAGAGACCCGCCGATTGTCCCTTGATTGCGCACTTGCACATCCGCGATGCCCGCCGCGCAATCGTGAACGATGGGAATGGACGAAGCGGCGTCCGATGCTTCGATGTCGGCGTGGCGCGCCAAAGCTCCGAATCGCAACTGACCGTCGCCGCGCCGGATTTCACCTAGCCCCGGAATGAAATTGATGTCCACCAACGCGCTGGGACGCGCCATGCGCATCTTCATCAGCGGGATGAGGCTTTGCCCGCCGGCAATCAGCCGCGCTTCGCCCCCCAACTGCTGCAAGAGCTTCGAAGCCTCCAGGAGGGACCCGGCGCGGTGATACGAGAAAGGATGCGCGTACACGATGTTATCCGCTTGCCTCTTGGGATGGCGAGTTCCGCAGTTGGACCGCGGCATAAATCAATGGTTGTAGTGCGCGCGCATTCTATTGCGAATGGAGCGGAGAGGCAAGGCGAAACGGCTGCTTCGCATCACGCTGACGAAAAAATAGACGGCTTCAAATCTGGCGTTTAGTCCTAGAGTCCTTTATGCTGCCGCAGCCTTGCGATGAGAAAACGTGAACAAATCTTTCCGATTATCCTGGCGGCGGGCCCCTCACACCATCTTCTATTCCCAAAGCCGCTGGCGATGTTCGGTGGAAAAACGGCGCTGGCAATCGCGATTGAAAACTGCGCGGGGCTGGAGCGCCCTCTCGTCGTTCTTGGATGCGATGCAGAGCGCGTCCGTCGCGCCGTTCCCCGCGCAGCGCAAGTTGTATGGAATCGTGGTTGGCGGCGGGGCCAGATCAGCTCACTCCGCCGCGCGCTAAAACAGATTCCTGCGGATGCCGCTTTTTTGATCTATCCGATCGACTATCCACTCCTGAAACGGAAAACGATTCAGCAATTGGTCCGCGCATTCCGGGCTCGGGAGGAATCGCAGGAGATTGCCATCCCGCAGCATGGAAGTCTCTACGGCCATCCGGCCATCGTTTCCGGAAACCTGCGCCGGGAGTTCTTCAAGTCGAAGACGGCGCGCGACGTGATTTATCGTCTTCCTGCCCGAGTGCGGGCTATCGAAGTCCAAACGCGTGCTATTTTCGCGGATTTCGATACGCCAGAGTCCTACCGGCTTTGTCTTCGTAAATTCAAACTGCGAAGACGATAAGTGCTCTCCGAGCGCTATTCGAAGGGAGCTTCGCGGCCAGCGATGCCCAGCGTTATTCCCATGAGCGCGGCAACCACGAGCACCGATCCGAGAATGGCGATCCCCCGCGGAATCGCGCCATGATCGAAGGTCTGCAGCAAAACTCCGAACGGGAAAATCACGGCTCCCGCCAAAAGTGTGCATGCCAGCACCAGCTTCTGACGTTCGGTAAATCGCACGCGATTGAACCCAATCCCCACGATGAGCAGCAACATCGCCAATCCAATCCAGTGACCATGCACATCCACCTGCCGATCGTAGATATATTTAGCTTCCCTGTACTTGCTGAATGCCGTTTCAACGTCCCCAGGATTTCGACGCGCCGCAGCATCGAACGCCGTCGCGAGCGAATCACCAATCCCATTCAACGCCTGATGCTCCGCGAAAACCGCGTACCACAAGCCATACCCCATGCCCCACAGAGTCAGTACGATGCCGCCCACAATCAGAAGCCGCCTGCTGCCCCTCATCGTACTTCTCCCGCTTGCGAGTCAAGCTGGCCGGTGTAGCGAAGAATTCCGATCCACATGGCCAGCAGCGCGAGGATCACCAGCAGGCCTCCAAAGTCCGCTAGCCCGCCGGCGACCAGCCCGTACCTCAATTCCATTAGCACACACACGGGAAGCAACACCGACCCGAGAATCAAAACGTACGCCCATCGAATTTTCCACGTCTCCCGTAAACGGACGTAGGGCTGAAAAAACGCGAGGATCATCGCCAAGAGACCGAACTCAATACTGTGCGCGTGGGCGGCGATCTTCACGGCCTTATCACCTTGCAGTTGTCCGTAAGCTTCCAGTGACCGGCCGACCGTACCCGCATCGTTTGCCGCGGCCGCCTTTGCCATTTCCGTGAGGATGGAAGAATCGAGCGCTTCATGACGATAGAGATCGACGGCTGCGTAGTACGCACCATGCAGGAAACCAGCGAGGACCAGCACCGTGCCACCGCCAAGCAGCAAGCGGCCCGCCGTGCTGCGGTCAGCTAGCAGCCCATCTTTTGCATGCGCTGGCGCATCGGTCCGAAAATGCTTCACGAGACCCAGGAGAAATCCGAGAGTGGCAAGGATTACCAGCAATCCACCGAGGTCCGCAAAAATGCTGGCCCAGCCGATCGTTTGCAGCGGGCTATACGCGAGACCGACGTAGTGAATGAGAAAGACGCCCACCGGCAGCAGCGCCGCTCCTGCAAGGAATATCCAAGCAACGCCTCGTCTTGCTTTTTCCTCAAATGCGATCCAGGGCTGGAGGATTGCGAGCAGGAGCCCCAGATATCCAAAATCGATTATGTGGACATGGGTGTCCACCTTGGTTCCGCGGTTTTCCAGAAACGCCCCAACATTCTGAAAACTGGCGAGAACTGCGGCACGATCTCCAGTCAGAGCAGCATGTGCGGCCGCCGCCAAGCTCGCGCCCACGTGCGCCGCGTTCTGGTGCAACACGATCACCGCAAAAATGTCCCCGAACAGCATGCCAACGAGGATGAGGCCGATTCCGCCGAGCACGAGCAACCGCCGCGCGCTCAAAGGAACAAAAAACGACACATCCAATTTGTGAGTCTTTTCGCTAAACGAGGACTTGGAGAATCCCATAGCGGTTTTTTGCAGCTCTCGCTTGCGATAACTCCCGAAAAAGAGGCTGGCCGCCGCGCTCGGTCGCGGCCCGCCCCGAAACAAATTGATTAGAAACTAAATTTCAGCGCCAACTGAATCTGCCGCGGATTGTTTACAGCCCGCGGTGTCCCATAGTATTGATTCGGCGAACCTTCGGGGAAAGCGGAAAGTGTCGCCGGGCAACCACCTGTACCCGCACTAAATCGGCAGAAATCCGCGGCGCCATAAACCGTGTTGAAGTAGCGAACGTTCAAGGTGTTAGAGAGGTTGAACCCTTCGGCGATGAATTCGAGGCTGCGTTTCTCCTGAAAATCAAACTTGCGAGAGACGCGCACATCCACCGAACGGAAATTGTCGCCGACGAAGGTGTTGCGCGGTTCGATCCCTACGCGGTCGTTGTTTCCGAAAATGTCGCCGTTCGCGTCGAATCCAGCGAATTTCGTGAAGCGCATCGGTGATTGAATGGTGGTAATAATGCCAAACAGAAAGTCCCGCGCGAAAGGGTTCCATGTTTTGGGCGTCGTTACCGTCGCATTGAGCACGATCCGGCTCCGGACATCGTCGGAAGACAGAGCGCGCTCCTCGCGGAAATTCTGGCTGTCCTGTGGAATCAGCACGAAGCTGGGATTCGGGCCATTGTCGATGGACTTCGACCATGTGTAGCTGATGCCGTAGGAAAAGTTATGTGTAAGCCGCTTGTTCACGTTGATTAGGAGCCCGTCGTACTGCGAATCCCAGCGCGAGGTCGCTTCAAAGTAGACGGCGTAAAGAGTGGGGAAACCAGGCCCGGCACTGCGCGATCCTGGGATGCCCGGCTGTCCGCAGACGGCGACGGGACAGAAGTAGGTGTTCTTCAGGCCACGACGACCCTGCGAATCGTGCACCTGGGCTTGGGCTGACGGGTCGGGCTGATTTACATTGAAGAAGCTGCCGAGGTGCACACCGCGAACGTGCAGCCCGCTGATGCTGACCGTTGTGTCTGGCAACGGTTCGAATTCCACAGCCAGACTCGCCTGAATTCCGTACGGGTTTTTGTGATCCTTCACGAAGCGCACGATTGTCGCGTCCCCAAAGAAACCGCAACCGGAAACCGTTCCACCGGGACAGAAACCCAGCGGCGCCGCATCAGGGTACGTTCCCCCGAGCATGTCAGCCAAGGCGATGGAAGTAATATTCGGCGCGCTCGCGAAGGCGAAAAGCCGCGTCTTGGCATCCAGTGAATCTTCAAACGGCCGGCCTGGATACTTTCCTTTTGTTCCCCCGCACGAAGGCAACTGACAGGCGAGCAACGGCGCTGGAATCATGCCGTGAAAGAGTCCAAAGCCCGCGCGGACAACCACGTGACGACTCGTTCCCACGTCGTACGCCAGGCCCAAACGGGGATCGAAATTCTTCCACTGCGTATCGAGGACGTTCGAAGGCCAAGTCTCCCACTCCCAACGCAATCCGCCGTTAAGGCTGAGGCGGCTGGTGGCACGCCATTTGTCCTGGATGTACAGGCCATCGTAAGTGTGGTTCAGGGTGCCTTTCGCCTCATTGCGGATGGCAGGCGAGATTCTGCCCCCTTGAAAGACTGCTGGGTCAAAACGGGGTTCAGTGAAGTTGGGAGCCAGGAAGCGCTCGAAGAACAGCACGAATGGCGAACCCGCTTGCAGACTAAACGGACACTGGCTCGCGAAGATGCAGCCAAAATCGCCTTCGAAGGGGTAGAAGAGCGGAAAGGATTCGGTGGTGTGGACGAAATTGTAATTGCCGCCAAAGCTGATGGTATGGCGGTCGCGGCTAAGCGTGACATTGTCGACCAGCTCAAAGCGTGATTCACGGTAGAAATCCGGATTGCCCCGGTTTACTCCGGTCGTAAAGGTGTTGGAAACTTCGAGGTGTGGCTGCGTGGTGACCGTCGGGAAATCAAAGGATCGACGTGCAAATTGCACACGCAACTCATTCACCAGCTTGGCATTGAATACAGATGCGAGGGTGCCGGCAATCGACTGATCACGGTAGAAATTGTTTTTGAACGCGGACGGCAAGTCGAATCCGTCATTGAGTGGCGACTGGTTCAGTAGGCGGCCATCATTGACGAAATAGCGGACGAAAAGGTTCTGGTTTGTTCCGATACTACGGTCGAGGCGGACAAAGCCGTTGTCGGTGTCATTCGTGCGCAGGACGCTGCCGAGATTCGGCTCGACAGGAAGGTTGAAAGAAGTCTTGAAATTGTTGATGGACGTGATGTTGCTGAGGACGGCGGAATTATAGAAAGGCGATTCGCCGCGGCGCTGCGCCTCGTAGTTCGCGTATAGGAAGGTCTTATCCTTCTGAATGGGCCCGCCAATCGCCGCGCCGAATTGGTTTTGTCGCAGGACGTGTGCCCCGCTTGCCTGCAGCAGGTTAATAGCGTCGAGTGTATCGTTCCGGAAATACTCGTAGAGGCTCCCGTGCCAGTCGTTGGTTCCGCTCTTGGTGATGATATTGACGATGCCGCCGACGGCGCGTCCAAATTCTGTGGAGTAATCCGAATTGATCACGCGAAATTCCTGAACTGATTCCTGCGGCGGCGTCCCGCGCTGGATCCCCGAAGCCGTGGAAATGTCGTCGGCGCCATCCACAGCAATAAAGTTGTAGTGGATATTCTGTCCCGCGAAGGAAAGCTTGGTCACCGGCTCGACGATCACATCCGTGCTGCCGGACGTCGTGTCACCAATAGTCACGGACGGCGAAAGAAGTGCGAAGTTTATGAATTCGCGGCCATTTACAGGCAGATTGACAATCTGGCGCTCCGTAATCACCGTGCTTACCTGCGTCCTTGTCGGTTCCGCCAATTCAGAGGTTGCTTCGACCTCCACTTTTTGCGCTACTTCGCCCGGTGACATGATGAAGTCGAGCGCCGCGGACTGCCCCACTTGCAACGTAATGTTTTTTGTCTGCTTTCCAAATCCGCTGAATACCACGGTCACTGCGTAGTCGCCCGCGGGAAGCGCCGGAATCGTGTATTCGCCACCGTCGGAGGTTTGCGCCGATCGCGAAAACCCCGTCGCCGCATTGAGGACTGTTACGCTGGCTTTAGCAATGCTGCCGCCTGAAGCGTCCGTGATTCTTCCGGAAAGTGTTGCCGATACGGCCTGACCGGAAGCATCCCTCGCATAGAAAGAAATCAGCGCAAACAGGCAAGCAAACGAGCAGACTAGTAGAACCGTCATCCGCTTGATTCGGTCCATCACACCCTCCCCCGGAAGAATCATCGGCATGCAACGAACGTTTCTATGTTCGACGGTTTATAACACACGATAGTTAGTGTCAAGCCTTGAGCGGTCAAAACAAATCCCTTGCGTGCCCAGAACACTCCCCCGAATTCAAACACTCGCGGAGCGTTTTGGCAGCGGCAGCGGAGCGATTCACTTCCCTGCACAGAGCCGCACTCTCAAGAGTAAAATTAACGCAGCACCTAAGCGAGCTATGACTGAAGACCCTGTTGGCTGCCCCAAGTTGGTTGGGGAGGAGCACGCGAGGTCAACACATTTACCGTGAGCAAAAATCAAGGTGGAATAGGTCCCGGGCGACCGCCTCAGCGATCGGCGACTCAAGTCTGGTCGGGAAACATAGAAGGCAAGAAATATCGCGCTCAAGCGCACTTCGAGGAGCACGCGAGCCACTTCCCTTTTTCGGATTCCCATCAGTTCGAATGACGAACTGATATCCTTCTCCCAGGCCACGAAGAGGCCCGGGGCGGAAACGCGTCGGGATCAGAGTTGTCCCGCCGTCCGGAAACTCTAAGCCGCCTTTGCGCTTAGTTTGCCGCTGCAGCACGAGCAGTGCGGCAGTTTGTTCATCCACCCTTCACCCAGTGCCCTTCGCGGCAGAGGGTCATTGGAAGACCACTTGCCGCCACACTGAGGACACTTGCTCAGGATAAAGGGGCGAGATGCTAATCGTTTTCCATCCACTCGAACGTCCAGAACAAAACGACAACTCGGATTATCGCAAACGAGATAGTGGTTCATGCTAGGTTGCCTCCGTGAGGGATGGTAAGGGGTAGCGCCGCCTTGGATTATCGTCAATACCGTAGAAATACTTATTTACCGCCGCGGACGGAATTTGGCGGGTATTGCTAGGCCTCAATGAGGTTGTGGCGGACCGCGTAACGCACAAGCTCGGCGACGGAATGCAGTTTGAGCTTTGCCATGAGTCTGGCGCGATGCATTTCCACAGTTCTGGTACTGAGTTCCAGAACCGCGGCCATCTCTTTGTTGGCTTTGCCCTCAGCCAGCAGTTGTATCACCTGGCGTTCCCTTGGACTCGGAATACATCCATCGTTTTCTTCTGCCCTGGAGGGTTTCGGATGCTCGCGTCGGTCCTCCTCGAATTCCACTCGCCGGGGCGCCGCAGGCAGAAAACGTGGGCCGCTTGCCGGCATGGCGGAGTAAGGCGCCGCGTGCATTAGTGCCGTTGCGATCCGCATTTCCAATAGGTGGCATCGCAACGACATGGAACACTGAAGCAAATCAATGGACTTTTGAAGCATCTCCACGGACTGCGCGGTCAAATCGGTGAATTCCTCGTCGGGATTTTCGCCTTCGGCAAAAACAAGCGCGCGCTTCTTCTCGGCAAGATGAAAAAGCCGCTGTTGTAGTTTTCTCTTGGCGGTGGCGCTAAAAAACAGGGCCGCAATCAGTCGTACTTCCCTGCAGGCACCTTCGATGGGGTAAAAATTCACAACCAGATCGGTCTTCCCGGGACTCCAGGGCAACGAGAACGCCAACTCGACGTTTGACACCGGCTTGCCCGTGCTCCACGCCTGCTGAAACGCAGGCTCGATCTGCGCGGCGTAGCTGCCGAAAATCTGGCGGATGGTCTTGCCGATGTGAATCTCGGGCAGCGCACAGCTCATCGAAGCAAACGCCTTGTTCTTCAGAATGCAACAAAGATTGCTGTCGTAGATTTCCACGCCCACCGTGGAGTTGCTGAGGACGGTGGCCAGCCCAGGCGTGGCTGCGCCAAAGACCTCGCCGAACGCAGGCGCGGGTGTTTCGATCCATGCCGCGTTTTCGCTTTTGATCATTCGCCTGTTACTGGAATCGGAGGTCATCCGATCCTTCTCCCTGACACCGTGCGGTTCGAGTGAATTGTCTCTGCGTTCCGCTGCGAACGCCATTCAGCTCCGCTCCAAGAATTAAATATCGATGTTGCTAAGGGACAGGTTTGGTGTATTTATATGCTGTTATATCACTCCTGTCAATACCTTGCAGACAAAATAGTTGAGATAGCTTTTGGCTGCATCCTCGAAGTCAAGTCCGGTTCCGGCCCTAATGGGATTATGCAATTCCTGACAGGTGAAGCGAAACGCTGCGTTGTCGGCTGTTTCGCTCCTAGTCTGGGGCGCCTGGCTTTTCGGTGTAACTCCTCGTGATGGTGATCACCGCACCGTCAATCTTGTTCTCCAGCGTGCGATAGGGCAGGATTCTGAGCTGGTAGCAGACTCCTTTCGCATCTCTAAGCTCTCTTTCCAACGTCCGATAATTGGTCATCACCTGCCGGACCAGCGACTGGAATTCCGGAATTTCGATCGTCGGGTTGATATTCAAAAGTGGACGGCCAATGTCCCCCGCGATCAGGCCAAAAAACATCTGCGCCTGGGGCGTGAACCTCCGGATGGTCAGGTCGCTGCCAACCATGATCACGGCGACATCAATGCTCGCGAAGATGTTCATCAAATCACTATCGGCCTGGGTGATCCCCTGATTGCGACTGCGCAGTTCGTCGTTGACGGTGCTTAATTCCTCAATCGCAGACTGCAACTCCTCTTTGGCGGTTTCCAGTTCCTCGTTGGCGCTTTGCAGCTCTTCATTGCTGGAGAGGATTTCCTCATTTGCGGATTGCAGCTCCTCATTTGTAGCTTCCTGAGTTTCGATGACGGATTGGAGATACTCTTTCGTTGCGGCCAGTTCCTGCTCGAGCCTAGAGATTCTTCCGGACTCGGCTGCCGACCTTTTGCAGGAAGGGATTCGGCCGGATGCGGCGGCGTGCTCCCTCTCCGGCGCGGCATCCTGAAAGACGATCATGAAGAAGTCCTCTTCCACGTGATTCACGCTGATGGGGATCACGTCGAAGTGGATTAGCCGGACGGAATCCACGGGGTGCTGAGTTCTCCCGCCGCCTTTTCCCTGTTTATCGCCATTCCCGTTTCCATTCTTGATTTGAACATTTTGCCTGCGGACCGCGGTGTTTTCCTTTTTCGCTTTGCCGATGGCGCTTTGCAGGTCCAGAAGCAGCCCGGCACGCGCCATCTTAAGAATATTCAAGCTGGCGCGGCCAGGCGCCAGCTGCAGATATTGGTTCACACTGCCGCGTGTGTGAATAATCTCCATCTCCTGGTTGACGAACACGGTCGCCGGAGCATATTGGCTCAAGAGGCGGCGGTCGAATTCCTCTTGCGCTTCCAGGTAATTCCACCCGGGATCCGCCGGCTTGGGGGGAGTGCGGGTATCGCCGGGATCCGCAGCACGCGGGAGCGAAAAGGTCACCCGTTGACGGATAACGGAGGTTTTCTTGGAGAAAATCTTGTGAGTGCGGTCTTCGGCGGCGAACAGGCTTGTCGCGGCCCCCAGGCCCTCGGAAGTGCCGAGAACCAGGAAGCCGCCGGGCTTCGCCGCATAGTGAAACATGGAGACCACTTTGTTTTGGAGAACGGGTTCGAGATAAATAAGCAGGTTTCGGCAGCAGATCAGGTCCATTTGAGAGTAAGGAGTGTCGTTTAGGACGTTGTGCTGTGCGAAGATGCACATGTCTCTAATGCTTTTGCTGATCCGGTATTCGCCCTCGACCTTGGTAAAAAATCGCTGGAGCCGTTCCGCGGAAACGTCGCCATGAATGTTTTCCGGATAAACCCCGCTCCGGGCCTTGATGACGGCGGACTCGCTGACATCGGTTCCAAACAGTTGAATAGGAAGTTGCAGCGTTCTACTTCCAAGGTACTCCAGCAGCGCGATGGCGAGTGAATAGGTCTCCTCTCCGGAGGCGCATGCCGGGGTCCAGATTCGGATGCCCGTTTCTGAACCTCGTTTTTTCAAAATGTTGGGAAACACGTGCGTTTGCAAGGCGTCAAACACGTGCGGATTGCGAAAGAAACTGGTGATATTGATCAACATGTCATGATAGAGGGATTTGATTTCCGCCGGATTGGTCTGCACATACTTGACGTACTCTTCGAGCTCATCGATCTTATGAACCACCATGCGACGCTGGATGCGGCGGAGGATGGTGGTCTGTCGGTAATGCGCAAAATCCACTCCCGTGGTTCTTCGCAAAAGCTGGAAGACGGTACTCAAACCCATGTTTTTCGGTGAGTCCACGTCCACCGGCTCGGATTTGTGACTCCGCGCCACATAGGGATGGCGGGCAATGCGCACCAATTCCCGTGCGATTACTTTTGGCGCGAGCACGTAGTCCACGCGACCCGCGGCGACGGCGCTCCGCGGCATGGCATCATGTTTCGCGGAGCCGCCATCCTGCGCGAAGGTGACTCCTCCTTGCGCTTGAATTTCCGCCATCCCCAGCGTTCCGTCCGTCCCCGTACCTGACAAGATCACGCCGATGGCGCGATTCCCATGTTCTTGCGCCAGCGCGCGCATGAAATGGTCGATGGGCATATGGAGACCGCGCGATTCCTCGCGCGGCCGCAATTGCAGCGTGTGATTAGAAATGGACATCGTCGCGTTCGGCGGGATGACGTAGACGCGGTCGGGCTCCACCTTCATCCCATCGGTCACTTCCGTTACGCACATCGCGGTTTTCTTGGAAAGCAATCCGGTGAGCAGACTGTGATGTTTCGGATCCAGGTGCTGCACCAGCACAAACGCCATGCCCGAGTCCGCCGGCAGATTGGTCATCAGTTCCGTAAAGGCTTCAATCCCGCCGGCAGAAGCGCCGACCGCCGCGATCAACAGATCGTCTTTCGGGGTTGCGCGCACCGCGGCTTCCAACTTGGAGGCCCTCGGTCGCGGGGTCCGTTTCCTCGGCTCTGACTTCATGGCGTCGTCTGCAATCCTCGGCTGAGAACGAGTGCCGCGCCTGGCAGCGGTTCTCTACTCGAACTGCTTTCGGAATACTGCGAACTGCTGCCGCAATTCGGCAATCTCTTTCTGAAGACCTGTGATTTTCTCTTCCAAAATGGCGATGCGCTCGCCATCCGCATTGAGACTGCCGGCAGTAACCTCGAATGCGGGCCTTGCGTCGCTAACCTCCACATCGCCGGAGAGCAGATGGGCGTAGCGCGCCTCTTTGGTGCCGGGCTGCCGGGGAAGAATCTTGACGAGGGGCGGCTCGCGCTTCATCAGGTGTTGCAGGCTGGATTGCACGGCGCCGAGATCATCGAAGGGGTGCATGCGCCCGGCGCGGGTGCGGAGTTCGCCGGGCGTTTGAGGGCCACGCAAGAGCAGGACACAGAGAATGGCGATTTCATGGCGATAGAAGTTGAAGGCTTCCTGGAGGCGGTGCTCGTACTTGGTGACGCGGCTGTCCGCGACACTGACGGAGCGGACGAGGGATTGCTCGTCTAAAGAATGGAGGGCCTGGCGGACGGCGGCTTCGTCGAGATTCACGGCGGGTTCGCGGTTCGATTTTTGGTTGCAGGCATTGACGAGAGCGTTCAAGGAGAGCGGGTAATATTCGGGAGTGGTGATCTCCTTTTCGACAAGGGAGCCCAGGACGCGGCACCCGACGTCATTCAGGTGGATGTTCACGGGCTGGAATAATACAACGGTCGGTCGCCCCGAGAGGATCGGGGCAGGAAAAGATATGTAGCGAGCCGCTCGGCTCCGTTCGGAGCTTGTGGTCGCAGCCTGGAAAGGGCGTTGGGCTCCTGACCGCTTTTCCGCCAACCCGCTGGGCAAATTGTTCCTCACTGTGGAAATGCCCCGGAATTAAAGGAATACTTCAAAAATCTGGCGGCGGGACCCCCTACCCCCCATCCGATGCATGAATGTCAAAACAAAGGGGATAGAAAATGGGCAATTTGTAAGTATATGAAAAGAAATAACGAAGGTGATGGTGGTGAACGAAGGGCTTCGAGTTCCAGAATGTGAATTGTAGGTATACACCCCGGTTGTTTTAGTAAGATTGGCTAATACAGGAAGGTTTTGATCGGGAAGCACACTAAAGAATACCACAAAAGTATCCTGCGTGTCCATTACTTTCTAAGTATCATTCGAACGGCGCGGTAAGTCGTTGAAAGATTTGCGGATTGAAGGAGTTGAAGGTGCAAAAATTGCTGTCGGAACTGATAAGGCGGACGGCTGCGAGAATGAAGGAGTTCAAGTGAGCGAGGTCGTGCAAAAGTCAAAATCAGCGCACCTAAGATCGACGAGCGGGGCGCCAAACACCCGAAAGGAGCGGTCCCGATCATCGAGAACAGCATGGTTAGGCCGGCGGCTTGCCCCCGGCCCCTCGCTCAAGACCGGATAGGGGGTTGAGACGTCAAAGGAATTGGTGAGACTGCCCAGGTGGAAGGCCTGAGGTTGTCCGAAGGCGGGACGGGCAATCCCATTTCCGGGCAATCGGAAGAGGCGGCGGTAAAAGGTGGCAGGCTAATGCGTTGAAAAGGCGTAGACTTACGGAGGGGAACACGGGGCAGGCGAGTTGCGTTCTATACAGTGGCACAACATCATGGACATTCAACGACCATCCAACGCCAGAGCAAAGAAAATCCGGCGGATCGTGTATGCGACCGTCGCTATCCTATTAGTCGGGGGCGTGACCTACGGGCTCTCGCGGCTGCGGCCGGCGGCGCCCACGGTAGACCGCGCCACGATCTGGCCGGACGAAGTGAAGCGCGGGCCGATGTTGCGGGAAGTCCGCGGCTTGGGGACTCTGGTACCCGAAGATATTCGCTGGATTCCAGCGCAGACGGACTCCCGAGTGGACCGCTGGGTATTGCGCCCGGGGGCTATTGTTAAGTCAAATTCCGTCATTATGGAACTGAGTGACCCGACTTTGCAGCGAGACGCGCTGGACGCGGAATTCCAGCTCAAGGGCGCGGAAGCGGAGTATGCGAACCTGCAAGTGCAAGTTAACAGCGAACTGATGAACCAGAAAGCGAACGAAGCCGCCGTGCGCAGTGACTACGAGCAGGCCCACCTGCAACATGACGTAGACGAAAAGCTATTCAAAGAGGGGATCGGGTCTGACCACATCAGGAATCTCTCCAAAGTGAGAGAAGAGCAATTGGCGATCCGCGTCCGACTGGAAGGGGAACGGACGAAAGTCGCCGCCGATTCCGCAAAGGCGCGGCTGGCCGCCCAGCAGGCAAAAATCGATCAACAGAAAGCGCTCTATCAACTGAAAAAGAGCCAGTTGGATGCGCTGCATGTTCGTGCTGGGATCGATGGCGTTTTGCAGCTTGTGCCGGTGGAGGTGGGGCAGCATGTCACGCCTGGAACGAATTTGGCGCGGGTGGCGGATCCGAAGAAGCTGAAAGCGGAAATTAAGATTGCGGAGACGCAAGCGAAAGATGTGGCCATCGGGCAAAAGGCGACGATTGATACGCGAAATGGCGTGGTCAACGGGCACGTATCGCGGATCGATCCCTCCGTCGTGAACGGCACGGTGACGGTGGACGTGGCCATCACGGATCCCCTGCCGAATGGTGCGAGGCCGGATTTGAGCGTTGACGGGACAGTGGAACTCGAGAACCTGAAGGACGTGCTTTTTGTGGGCCGGCCCGTACACGGGCAGGCGGACAGCACGATCGGGATTTTCAAGCTTGTGGAAGACGGTTCGGAGGCAGTGCGCGTCAATGTAAAGCTGGGGCGGAGTTCGGTGAACACGATTGAAGTGGTGCAAGGGTTGAAGGTCGGAGACAAAGTGATCCTCTCCGACATGTCCGCTTGGGACAACTTCGACCGCATCCGGCTGCGATGACGATATCGGGCGTTGCGCGCGACAGGAGATTTTTGAATCCCTAATCGCAGGAGGCAAAGAATGCACGCGCTCTGGCAGGACGTGCGCTACGGCCTGCGAATGCTGTCGAAGCATCCGGGATTTACGGCAATTGCGGTTTTGACGTTGGCTCTGGGCATTGGCGCGAACACCGCCATCTTTTCTCTTCTCAACCAAATTCTGCTGCGACAACTGCCGGTGAGAGATCCCAAGGAACTGGTACTTCTGCGCGCGCCGGGAGTGCGGACCGGGCACATCTGGAGCGACGGGGACGACTCCGAATCCTTTTCCTATCCGCTATACAAAGGCCTTCGCGACAACAATCCGGTGTTTGCGGGGATATTCGGGCGGTATGCGTTTTCCGCGAGCATCGCGAGCCGCGGGAAAACGGAACGAGGGTCGGGCGAACTTGTTACTGGAAATTATTTTGAAGTGCTGGGCGTGCGGCCGGCGCTGGGCCGCGTGTTCAGCCAAGAAGACGATCGCGTGCCGGGAGCTCACCCGGTTGCGGTGCTGAGCCACGCGTACTGGCTACGGCAATTCGGCGGCGATCCGGGAGTGCTCAACCAAGCGTTGCTCGTCAACAACACGGAAATGACGATCGTGGGAGTGGCGCAGGCCGGGTTTGCAGGCGTTCAAGTGGGCCAGTCGACGGATGTTTTTGTCCCGACCATGATGAAAGGCCAGATGACACCGATCCGCAGCGGCCTCGATGACTGGAATGATTATTGGATGGCGGTTCTCGCGAGAAAGAAGCCGGGCGTTTCCCTGGCGCAGGCCGAAGCCGGGATTAATGCGGCGTATCATCCATTGCTCGAGGAGCAGCTCACAAAAATCAAGGGCTGGGACGAAAAAAAGAGACAACAGTTCCTGAGCAAGAAACTCGTTCTGGCTTCGGGAGCACAAGGACGGGTGACGCTACAGCGAGACTCGGGGCCGGCGCTGATGGCCCTGTTTGCGATGGTCGCGCTGGTATTGCTGATTGCCTGCACAAATGTGGCGAACCTGCTGCTGGCGCAAGGCGCGGCGCGGCAAAGGGAATTTGCGATTCGAACGGCCATGGGAGCGACGCGCGGGCGAATGATGCGGCAACTGGTGATTGAGAGTTTTCTTTGCGCCATTGCCGGCGGCGCGCTGGGCCTGGTGCTGGGCTCCTGGCTGATGGGAGTGTTGACGCAAGCGGTGGTAGCGGAAGGCGGAGTTCGCGGACTGGCAATGGGGCTGGATTGGAGCATTATTGGTTTTGCGGCGGGAGCGACGTTTTTCTCCGGACTCCTTTTCGGACTAATTCCTGCGTGGCGCGTGACTCGAACGGGTGTTTCGCAGACGCTGAAGAATCAGGGTTCGACTTCGTCGGCAGGGCTTTCTCACGTGCGATTCCGCAAACTCTTGGTGGCGGGGCAAGTGGCGTTCACGGTGCTGCTGCTGGCGGGGGCGTGTCTCTTTACGCGGACGCTTTGGAACCTGCGAAAGCAAAACCTCGGGATGAGCACGGAGAATGTGATCACCTTCTCCATCGCGCCACAACTCAACGGATACAACACTGTGAGGAGCGTCGCCCTCATCGATCAATTGCGGGAGCGATTCGCGGGGTTGCCTGGCGTGCGCGGAGTGGGCAGTTCAGAAATTGCCACACTGACGGGAACCGACTACGGGGCGAACATTACCATTGAGGGGAAAAAGGAGCTGGCAGAAGATTTGCAGCACATCAACTACGACGCCATCAGTCCTACGTACTTTTCGACGCTGGGCGTGGCACTGCTGACGGGGCGGGAATTTAACGAGTCCGACGCGGCGAACAGCCCGAAAGTGGCGATCGTGAACGAGAGCATGGCCAAACGGTATTTCCCGGAGGGGAATCCGCTCGGTGCGCGCTTCGCGTGGGGCGGCGGCAAAGTGACGCCGAATATCACGATCGTTGGCGTGGTCAAGGATACAAAACAATCGCACGTGCGCGACGGGAGCGTGGCGTATGTTTACTACCCCTATTCACAGGAGGACAGACTGACGGGAATGACGTTTTATGTGCGAACGCAGCAGGACCCGCTGCTGCTGGCAAATGGACTGCGGGGCGAGGTGCAACATCTGGATGCTAACCTGCCGGTCTACGATTTGAAGACGTTCGAACGAGTGGTGAACGAAGATCTATTCGCCGAGCGAATGGTCGCGGGGCTTTCGGCAAGCTTTGGCGGGCTGGCTGCACTTCTGGCAGCGCTGGGGATCTACGGCGTATTGGCGTACCTGGTGGTGCAGCGAACGCGGGAGATCGGGATTCGAATGGCGCTGGGAGCTGGGCCGGGGAATGTGCGGCTTCTGATTTCCCGCGAAGTGGGATTCATGGTTTTCGCGGGCGTAGCCGTTGGATTGCCGCTGGCGTATGGGCTGGCGCGCCTGAGCGAATCGCTGCTTTTCGGGGTGCCGGCCGGCGATCCTTTGATTTATGTGCTGACGCTGGCGGTGATTGGCGTGGTGGCATCGGCGGCTTGTTACGCCCCGGCGAGGCGTGCGACGCGGGTGCATCCGATCGTGGCGTTGCGGTATGAATGACGCATTGGCTTCGGCTTGGGGGCGGTAGCAGAGAACGGTGGATTGGGGGGAACAGTTTCAGTGATTTCAACGTAGACACTACATAGAGGAGGGTACATGGCTGACGCAAACGGAACGTTGATCAAGATGGAGGGGGTGAAGAAGGTTTTCTTGACGGATGAGGTGGAAACGCACGCTTTGTCGGAGATACACCTGGAGATCAAGAAGGGGACGTATATTTCCATCGCTGGCCCTTCGGGCTGCGGGAAATCGACGCTGCTTTCCATTCTTGGGCTGCTGGATTCGCCCAGCGACGGCAGCTACACGTTGAACGGCCAGCCGGTGTCTAAGCTTTCGATCAGCGAGCGAACGAGGATTCGCAATCGCGAAATCGGTTTCATTTTCCAGGCGTTCAACCTGATTGGCGACCTGACGGTCTATGAAAACGTGGAGCTACCGTTGACGTACCGGGGCACCAGCGCGGCGGAGCGCAAAGAGAAGGTGCAGCACGCGCTCGAACGCGTCGGCATGGCCCACCGTCTCCGTCACTACCCGTCGCAGCTTTCCGGTGGTCAGCAACAGCGTGTGGCCGTGGCTCGCGCACTGGTAGGCGATCCGCTGATTCTGATGGCGGACGAGCCGACCGGAAACCTCGATTCAAAGAACGGCGAAGCGGTGATGGAGCTGCTGCGCGATTTGCACCGCAATGGGGCGACAATCTGCATGGTGACCCATGACCAGCGCTATGCGAATTTTGCGGAGCGCACCATCCACTTGTTCGACGGGCGCATCGTCGAAGAAACACAGGAAGCACGCGTCGGGGCCTGATAAACGGAGGATATTTTGCACACAATCTGGCAGGACGTGCGCTACGGAGCGCGCATGTTGTGGAAGCACCGGTTGGCGACGCTGGTCTGCGCCCTGGCCCTGGCGCTGGGCATTGGCGCGAACACGGCGATGTTCAGCCTGGCAGAGGCGTTCCTGCTGCATTCTGTGCCGTTCGAAAATGCCGACGGGATCGTGGCCGTGGTAAACGTGCGCCCGCAGCAGAACATCGAGAGGAATCCGGTCGCGCCGGCGACTTATCTCGATTGGCAGGCGCAGGCGAAGTCCTTCGAACAAATGAGCGCCTACGCATGGGAAGAGGTGAACCTCACCGGCAACCGCGAGCCGGAGAAGGTCCAGGGGTTTGACGTAACGGCAAACTTCTTCGAACTTCTGGGTGTTCAACCGAAAATGGGCCGCACCTTTCTGCCCGAAGAAGAGCAACCAGGAAAAGAGCAGGAGATCATTCTCAGCTACGGGCTGTGGGAGCGGCGCTATGCGTCCGATCCGAATATCCTGAATAAGCTCGTCAAAGTCGATGGCAAGAGCTACACCATCGTGGGGGTGATGGGCAAAGGGTTTGATTTTCCAATGCCCGCGGAAGCGTGGATGCCGTTGGCGCTTACCGTGAAGCAGCGCTCGGAGCGCAACTCGCGCTACATCTGGGTCCTGGGCAAGCTGAGACCGGATACCTCGGTCAAGCAAGCGGCTGCGGAGATGAGGGGCCTTGCGCAGCGCGAAGCCGCTACCTATCCAGATTCTTCCAAGGGTTGGCAGCTTCGCGTGCTGCCGGTGCGCGAATTTGCGACCAGCGATCTCACCCGCCAGTACACACTGCTCTTGATGGGCGCCGTGGGCTTCGTGCTGTTGATCGCCTGCGCGGACGTCGCCAACGTGCAATTTGCCCGTGTTTCCGGGCGTCAGAAGGAGCTGGCCGTGCGAGCAGCCATGGGTGCGAGCCGCTGGCGCATCGTGTGCCAATTGCTCACGGAGAGCATTCTGCTGGCACTGCTGGGTTCTGCCGCCGGATTGCTCTTCGCGCAGTGGAGCATCACTGTGATCCTGGCGCACATGCCCGCAGACGTGGCCAAGTTCGTAGCGGGATGGAAGACCATCAGCCTCGATATAAACGCCTTCCTCTTTACGCTGGCGATCGCGTTGTTCAGCGGAATTCTTGCTGGAATTGCACCGGCCTTGCTGACGTCGCGCACCAATGTCAGCGAAACGCTGAAAGAAAGCGGCCGTGGATCATCGGCCGGCCGGGCGCGGCATCGACTGCGCAATGCACTCGTTGTCGCCGAGATTTCTCTTTCCCTGGTCCTTCTGGTCGGCGCCGGCTTGCTGGTGAAGAACTTTACCGCGCTGATCGACTTGAATGAGAAGTATCACCCCGAATCGATTCTTACGATGAACCTGAGCCTGCCGGAACTGCAGTACAAAGCGCAGCCAGGGCGTGTGTCTTTCCATGAACAAGTGCTGCAACGCCTTTCAACGCTGCCGAACGTTCGATCGGCGGCGATGGTCACGCACGTTCCCTATGCGGACGGGGGAGGAGTGAGCACGAGAGCTTTTTCGGTCGAAGGCCGCCCGGCCACGGATCGCGGTGAAATGCGCAATGCCATCGTCCAGACCATCAGTTCGAACTACTTTGGGCTGATGCAGATTGCGCTGCGCGAGGGACGTGAAATCGGCAACGCGGATGCCGATGGCACGCTGCCGGTCGCGGTGATCAGTAGGAGCCTGGCGTGGAGGTATTTTCCGGACGAGAAGCCTCTGGGGAGAAAGTTGAAGGTCGGTCCGGCCGACGACAGCTCGGCGTGGCTGACAATTGTTGGGATTGTTGATGACGTGCACTACAGTTGGATCGACAAGAATGATGTCCCCACGATTTACCGGTCGTACCGGCAATCGCCGCCCTACTATGCCTCTTTAGTTCTGCGCACCGGCGGCGAACCGCTGTCTTTCGTCCCTGCCGTGCGCAGCCAGGTTGCTGCTGTGGATCCGGACTTGTCTCTCTTCAACATCAAGGCGCTCGACAAGGTCATCAGCGATTCAGTTGTCGGCATCGCTTATGTCGCCGTCATGATGGGCGTTCTGGGGATGATCGCGCTGGTGCTGGCTGCTGTCGGCGTGTACGGCGTGATGTCCAATGCGGTCGGCGAGCGCACCAATGAAATCGGCATCCGCATGGCGATGGGTGCGACGGCCAACGACATTCAAAAGCTGGTTCTGGGTAAGGGTGCGTTGCTTACGCTCATCGGAATGGGCATCGGGCTTCCCGTCGCGTTCCTTCTCGCGAACGCCCTCTCCAGTTTGCTCTTCGGAGTCAAGGCGGCCGATCCAGTCGCATTCATCGTACTTCCGCTGGTGCTGGCGGCCGTTGCCACCCTGGCGTCCTACCTTCCGGCCCGGCGCGCCGTGCGCGTGGATCCGATCACCGCCTTACGGTACGAGTAAGTCGGGATTTACGCCGCCAGAACATGCGCTAAGATAGGGACGTGATTCATCACTCGAACCGCTAGGAGCCGATGTGGAACCTTTGATACAGCTGCGAAATCTGGAAAAAGTGATCGAGGCCGGGCCGAACAAATTCTACCTGTTGCGCCGGATCAATCTGGATATTCAGCCGGGCGAATTCGTCACTATCATGGGGCCTTCCGGCGCGGGCAAGTCCACGCTGTTGAGCATTCTTGGAATGCTGGATGGTGCGTGGACAGGAGATTACTTTTTCAGTGGGGAGGCCGTCCACAAGCTCAACGTCAAGAAACGCAACGAGCTGCACAAAGCAAACATTGGCTTCGTGTTTCAGAGCTATCACTTGATCGACAATTTGACGGTGTTCGAGAACTTGGAAGTCCCGCTCTCGTACAAGAATGTGCCGCACAAGGAACGCGTCAGCCTGGTCTGTGACACGTTGGACCGTTTTCACATTGTCGGAAAGAAAGATCTCTTCCCGAACCAACTTTCCGGCGGGCAGCAGCAACTCGTTGGGGTGGCCCGCGCCGTGATTCTCAATCCGAAGCTCATCCTTGCCGACGAGCCGACCGGAAACCTGCATTCCGCACAGGGCGAAGAAATCATGGAGCTGTTCAAGAGGCTGAATGACGCGGGCACGACGATCATTCAGGTCACGCACTCGGAAAGAAACGCATCGTATGGAAGCCGCATTATCCAGTTGAAGGATGGCTGGGTGGTTAGCGAGACGGCGACGGCCGGGGCGCGAGCCAGCGCGCCGCAACCCGCCTGAACAGAGACCTCTTCGCAGCGCCGCCTGCCGGCGCGGCGCGCGACCCGCGTGGATCCGCTCGCCGCTCTTCGGTATGAATGAGGCATCCGGGGACTGACGGTTCCCCGCGTGCTTCCTGCCGTGCCTCGGAAACAACAGTAGGGTAAACTCCGTCTACACATAGGAATGAAGACAGCCACCGCGCAACTCTACCGAGTCCTTCTAGCCGACGACCAGGCGGACATCCGTGACGCCCTGCGGCTGCTTTTGAAGCGCGAGGGCTATGAAACCCAGGCTGTGGCTTCGCCCGCGGAAGCTTTGAGCGCCATCGAATCGCGAGAATTTGATGCCGTCCTCATGGACCTTAATTATGCGAGAGACACCACGTCGGGCCAGGAGGGGCTGGACCTACTGACGAATATCCAGATGCTGGACAGCACGCTGCCGGTGGTGGTCATGACGGCGTGGAGCAGCATCGAGGTGGCCGTCGAGGCAATGCGCCGGGGCGCGCGCGATTTTGTGCAAAAGCCCTGGGAGAACACGCGGCTGCTGTCCATCCTGCGCACGCAGATTGATTTGCGGCAGGCGTTGCGGCAGGCTTCGCGGCTGGAAGCCGAGAATCGCATCCTGCGCGCGGAATCGCGGCCGACGTTTTTGGCAAAATCGCCCGCGATGGCGCCGGTTCTGGAATTGATCGGGCGCATCGGGCCTTCAGACGCGAACGTGTTGATCACTGGAGAGCACGGCACGGGCAAAGAGGTTGTGGCACGGACGCTACATGCGCTTTCGAACCGCACATCGAAACCGATGGTGACGGTAAACGCGGGCGGTCTTTCGGAAGGAGTGTTCGAAAGCGAGCTCTTCGGTCACGTCAAGGGAGCGTTTACGGATGCGCGCTCGGATCGTGTCGGGCGGTTCGAACTTGCGGATAACAGCACTTTGTTCCTGGACGAAATCGCCAATGTGCCGCTGAATCTGCAGGCAAAATTGCTCCGGGTGCTGGAAACCGGAGATTTGGAGCGCGTGGGATCGTCCACGACGCGGCGTGTGAACGTGCGCGTGCTCGCGGCGACCAACGCGGACATCAATGCGGAGGCTAGTGCGGGGCGTTTTCGGCAGGACCTGCTCTTTCGCTTGAACACCATCGAGATCCACATTCCGCCGCTGCGGGATCGCCGCGAGGACATTGACCTTCTGGCGCACCATTTTCTGCAAGGCTATTCGAGCCGCTACCGCAAAAACATTGCCAGCTTTGACTCCGCCGCGGTCCGAGCCCTTCACGAACACGCCTGGCCGGGAAACGTCCGCGAGCTGGATCATGCCGTCGAACGCGGCGTGCTGATGGCGGCCGGACCAACGGTGCGCGCCGGAGATCTGGGTTTGCGCGCGCAAGCGGCCGGCGGCGCCGCAAAGCTGGAAGAAATGAGCCTCGATGAAGTCGAAAGGTATCTGATTCAACGCACACTTTCCCGCCATGAAGGAAATGTCAGCCAGGCCGCAAAAGCGCTAGGATTAAGCCGCAGCGCGATGTACCGCAGGCTGCAAAAACACGGATTGGAATGAAGGAACTGTCTTATGAGCGCCGCATCCAGCTCCTCGCGCTGGCTGCAGGCTTTCCTGGTTCGCTGATTGCGCTCATTCTGCTGTGGACGGGAAATTTTTCCTCCGGCGCGTTTTGGACGCTGGCCTTTCTCATTGTTTCTCTCTGGCTGGGATTCGCCTTTTCGCTGCGCTCCCGGGTGGTCTTTTCCCTTCAAACACTTTCGAATCTGCTGGCGGCCCTGCGCGAAGAGGATTTTTCGTTGCGGGCGCGTGGCGCGCGCAGCGATGACGCCATGGGCGAAGTGATCATTGAAGTGAACGCGCTCAGCGAGACGCTGAGGCAGCAGCGTCTAGGAGCGCTGGAAGCCACCGCGCTCCTGCGTACGGTGATGGAAGAAATCGACCTCGCCATCTTTACGTTCGACAACCATTCGAAGCTACGCCTCGTTAATCGCGCGGGCGAACGCTTGCTGGGACGGCCGATGGAGCGTCTCCTGGGTTTTACGGCGGAAGAGTTGGGACTTGGCGCCTGCCTGGACGGGGATCCTGCGCGCACCATGGAGCTGAATTTTCCCGGCGGTTCCGGGCGCTGGGGATTGCGGCGCGGGTCCTTCCGGCAGGGCGGCTTGCCGCACCATCTTGTGGTCCTGAGCGATCTGAGCCGCACCTTGAGAGATGAGGAGCGCAAAGCGTGGCAGCGACTGATTCGTGTTCTGGGCCACGAACTGAATAACTCGCTCGCTCCCATTCAATCCGTGGCGCAGGGGCTCGAGAGCGGACTGGTCAGTGCTGCAAAGTCCTCTGAATTGCGAACCGAATCGACCGTGGCGCTCTTGGACGACCTTCGGCAGGGTCTCGGAATCATTCGATCTCGAACCGAGGCGCTGGCGCGCTTCATGGCGGCGTACTCGCACCTCGCGCGATTGCCGCAACCAAAATTGCTGCCGGTGAATGTGTCGGAGTGGATCAGCCGAACGGTGAAACTCGAGACTCGAGTGAAGGTCAGCGTCGTGGAAGGCCCCAAAGTTGTAATCTCTGCGGATGCGGACCAGCTGGAGCAATTGCTGATCAATCTGGTTCGAAACGCGGCGGATGCCACGCTGGAAACAGGGGGCACCGTGCGGGTTAGCTGGTCGCGGCAGGGCTCGCAGCTTGATGTTTGGGTTTTGGACGATGGTTTGGGTCTGCCAAATACCGCCAATTTGTTTGTTCCGTTCTTCACGACCAAACCCGGTGGCTCCGGCATTGGACTCGTGCTTAGCCGTCAGATTGCGGAAGCACACGGCGGCGAACTCACTTTGGCGAACCGCACTGACGCGCGGGGCTGTGAAGCGCGATTGCGGCTGCCGATCTAGCTGTGGCGGTTCGTATCGGACCGTAGCCAGTTCAAATTGGGAATAGAGGTTTGCTCTTAAGTTCGCAAGAAGTTGAGCAACTTGTTTTCTTTCAGTTCCTTAAGAAGTAAGTGAGCCTCGGCTGCATTGGCCCCTCTCTTGCCGATGCCTCTGCGTGAATCCGCATCCAGCACCAATAAGGAAGGTTCAGCCGGTCCATCGCGTCCGTTCCATTGGACTCTTGTTGTTCTCGGGCGTGATCGCGTGGGCGACGCCAAGCGCGCTCGCGCAGGGTAGCTCGCAGGACACGACTCGCCAAGACGTCCGACCGAAGACAGAGGACACTGGCAACCCAAGTACGAACGCCAAGAAAGAGATTGCGTCTGTGTCGAACGAGACGGCGGAAAACAAGCTGGGCTTACAGCTCTTCAAAAACATCGCGCGAGATCAGCGGGACATCTGGACAAGCCCGGCGCATGTCCGCCTCGGGCACGCCGATTGGCTGGCACCGTTCGCGGGAGTTACAGCCGGCCTGATGGTCACGGATCGAGACACCAGCTTGCACCTGTCAAATAGCCCGAACACCCTCAAGAACTACAGGAATTTTTCCAACTATGGCGCCGCCGGGATGGCAGGGGCGGTCGGTGGGCTCTATCTCTGGGGCCGCGCCTCGAATGATCCGCACAAAGAGGAAGCAGGAATTCTGAGCGGCGAAGCAGCCTTGGATGCCCTCCTCGTATCGTCGGCGCTGAAGTATGCAACGGGACGGGAGCGCCCGGGCGTAGATTCGTCCCGCGGCAAGTTTTGGCAAGGCGGCGATTCATTTCCCTCGTCCCACGCGGCTGGCGCGTGGGCAGTGGCCAGCGTCCTCGCGCACGAATACCCCGGGCCCCTCACGAAGATTTTTGCCTACGGCGCGGCCACGGCAATTTCCGTCGCCAGGATTCAGGGGAAGCAACATTTTCCGTCTGATGTTTTGGTCGGAAGCGGAATTGGGTGGTTGACGGGCTGGCAGGTTTACCGAGCGCACCACAAGACCGAGGCCGGAGGAGGAGTCGCAGAAGATCTATCAGACTCGCCGACCGTCGAAACAGAACGCACGCCGAGCGCGATGGGTTCGCCTTACGTTCCTCTCGATAGCTGGATCTATCCGCCTTTCGATCGCCTGGTGGCGATGGGTGCGATGAATGACGCAATTCTCGGAATCAGGCCGTGGACGCGGCTGGAATGTGCGCGCCTTGTGAATGAAGCGGGTGAGCGTTTGCAGGATGCCGGAGAGCTGACAGAATCCTCGCGACTTTACGATTCGTTACGACAGGAATTCGCGCCGGAGCTCAACCTTCTTGGTGGAGGAAGCAATCGCGCTGTACGTCTCGAGTCTGTCTACACGCGATTGACGGGGATTTCCGGGCCGCCTCTTACAGATGGCTACCACTTTGGCCAGACGCTCTTCAACGATTTTGGCCGGCCGTTTCAGGAAGGTTTCAATGCCATCGCAGGTTTCTCGGGCTGGGCCACTGCCGGACGATGGGTAGTTTATGTTCGCGGAGAATATCAGCGCGCACCATCCGGTCCAGCCATTCCCGTCGCGGCAGCAAATGCGATCGCCGCCATCGATATTACGCCTGTGGTGGCACCGTCTCCGACATCGGCGCGCAATCAAGCGCGCCTGCTCGATACCTACGTCGGACTAAACCTGGGCAATTGGCAGCTTTCCTACGGTCAGCAGAGCAAATGGTGGGGGCCCGGGGCGAGCGGGCCCCTGCTGTTCAGCGATAATGCGCACCCCGTGCAGATGTTTCACATCGACCGTGTATCTCCGTTTCGGCTTCCCTGGCTTTTCCGGCTTCTCGGGCCCATGCGCTGGAATGCCTACTTCGGCAGGCTCCAGGGGCACCTGCTCTCACCCAATCCTTTTTTCCATGGCGAGAAAATCAGTTTCAAACCCACTCGCAATCTCGAGTTTGGATTCACGCGCACGGTGGTGGTGGGCGGCGAGGGCCGTCCTCTGACTCCTTACCGGCTTTTCTTAACGTACTTCAGCGCCACAAGTTACTTCATCAAACCTGCCAATAAAGATCCCGGCAAGCGAGATGGAGGATTCGATTTCAGTTACCGCGTTCCGCTGCTTCGTGAGTGGCTGACCATTTATAACGATTCCATTTCCGCGGATGATCCCTCTCCGCTTGCAGCGCCGCGGCGCGCAGGGTTCAGTCCCGGCCTCTACCTGACTCGCTTCCCAGGCATTCCAAAACTCGATCTGCGAGTCGAGGCTCCGCTGACCAATACTGTTGGGACAAATGGCCCCGGCCGCTACATCTATTGGGACAACTACTATCGGGACCTTTACACCAACCGCAAGGTGTTGATGGGCAACTGGGTGGGGCGTGACGGATCGGGAATTCAAGCCATGAGCCGCTACTGGCTGAGCGCGCGGAACTCGATTCAATTCGGCTATCGTCACGTCAAGATCAATCCTCTGTTCATTCCCGGTGGAGGAACGATTAACGATGGCTCCGTTCGCGCGGAGTTCCAACTGAGGCGCGACTGGGGGGCTTCCGCGCTGGTTCAATACGAACAATGGAGATTTCCTATACTCACTCCCACGGTGCAGAAAAACGTGATGGCTTCGGTACAACTCGTCTATTGGCCGCAGATTCACAGCCATTGAACGGGCTGGTTCCTTGGCAAGCCAACTTTTCTCACGAAATCCTTAGGTACAATTCATCACTTTCTAAGCCTTCCCGCACTAACATGGAGCTGGAGGACTTCGTGAGAGATGTCGTGTTCCTGTTGGTGACAGTGCTCCTTTTTGGCGTGGCCATGCTCTACCTGCGCGCCTGTAAGCGTTTGAGATAAGACGGAGAATTCTTGTGCTCGAAAATGTCGCGCTCATTGTGATTTGTGTGCTGCTGCTCGGTTATCTCGTGGTAGCCCTACTCAAGCCGGAGAAGTTCTGACCATGACCGCGAATGGATGGCTCCAGATCGGTCTGTTTCTCGCGGTGATTTTTCTGCTCACCAGGCCGCTCGGGATATTCCTTTTCCGCGTCTTTGAACGGAAACGCACGATTTTGGACTTTGTTTTGCGCCCTATCGAGAAACTCATCTACCGCATCGTGAGAGTTGACGAGCGCAAAGAGATGCCGTGGACCGAATACGGCATCACGATGCTACTCTTCAGCGCTGTCTCCATGATCCTTCTCTACCTCATGGAGCGCTTCCAGCATTGGCTTCCACTGAATCCTCAGAAACTAGCAAATGTCGCTCCGGATCTCGCGTGGAATACGGCGGTTTCGTTCACGACCAATACCAATTGGCAGGCTTACACACCGGAAACAACCATGAGCTATCTCACACAGATGGCAGGTTTGGCCTATCACAACTTCGCGTCGGCCGCGGTAGGCATCGCGCTGGCGATTGCATTGATCCGCGGCGTATCGCGGAACGAATCGAAGACCATCGGGAATTTCTGGGTGGATCTTACGCGTTGCTTTCTCTGGGTGCTGCTGCCGGTATGTCTGGTCGGTTCGCTCGTGTTGGTTTCCCAAGGCGTCGTCCAGAACTTGAAGCCCTATTCAACGGTGCAATTAGTAGAGCCGCAGACGGTTCAGGCGTCGGGCCCGGACGGAAGAACGGTGACGCAGGCGGTCGCGCAACAAGTCATCGCGCAAGGCCCCGCGGCTTCCCAAGAAATCATCAAGATGTTCGGAACCAACGGTGGCGGCTTTTTCAATGCGAACAGCGCGCACCCTTACGAGAATCCCACGCCCTTCTCCAACTTTATCGAGATGGTCTTGATCTTTGCGGTCCCTTCGGCACTTACCTACACCCTGGGGCGCATGACAGGTTCGCAGCGCCACGGTTGGGCCGTCTGTGCTGCCATGGCCGCGCTGTTTCTCGCAGGAGTGAGTGCGACCTATTGGGCTGAAGCCAGTGGAAATCCACAACTCACGGGCGTGAATCAAATTGCCAGCGCTCTCCAGCCCGGCGGAAATATGGAGGGCAAAGAAGTACGGTTCGGAATCGCCGACACCGCCCTCTTCGCGACCGCCACGACCGACGCAAGCTGCGGGGCCGTGAATGCTATGCACGACTCCTTTACTCCGTTGGGCGGAATGGTTCCGCTCGTCAACATCATGCTGGGTGAAGTCGTTTTCGGCGGCGTGGGGTCGGGCCTTTACGGCATGCTGGTTTTTGTCATTCTCGCGGTGTTTATTGCCGGTCTAATGGTGGGACGAACGCCGGAATACCTGGGCAAGAAAATCGAGGCCTTCGATGTGAAAATGGCTATGTTGTCAGTCCTCTTTTCTTCGCTGACCATTCTGGTGTTTGCCGCGGTGGCTGTGGTTGCGAAGTTCGGTACCTCCAGCATCTCCAATCCTGGCCCTCATGGACTCTCGCAGATTCTTTACGCTTACACCTCCTCGGCGGGAAATAACGGTTCGGCGTTTGCTGGACTCAGTCCGAACACGCTCTGGTACAACACCAGCACGGCTCTTGCCATGCTGCTGGGAAGATTCTTCGTCGTGATTCCCATCCTCGCGATTGCGGGGAATCTCGCAAGGAAGAAAGCAGCGCCCGCATCCCTGGGAACTTTTCCTGTTACTGGCCCATTATTCTCCGTTTTGCTGGTTTCCACGATTCTGATCGTGGGAGCCCTCACTTTTTTCCCGGCGCTAAGCCTGGGTCCGATTCTGGAGCATCTGCTGATGCTAGCCGGGAAGTCCTTCTAAGGAACCTATGGACCACAGTTCGCAAGTTAAGGCCAAGGCGCTGACCGACACAAAGATCCTGAAAACTGCCATCCTCGACTCTTTTCGGAAATTGCATCCGCGGACGATGGTCAAGAATCCTGTGATGTTCGTCGTTGAGGTCGGAGCTGTCGTCACTTCGATTCAACTGGTGCGCGAGGCGCTGCAACCCGCGGGACAGTTTGGCTTTGGCTTGCAGATTACAATCTGGCTCTGGTTTACGGTTCTTTTTGCGAACTTTGCGGAGGCCATGGCCGAAGGCCGCGGCAAGGCTCAGGCGGAAACTCTGCGTAAAGCGAGAGCGGAAACGGAAGCCCATCGCTTGCGCCCGGATGGCTGCACGGAACGGGTACCCAGCTCCAAGCTTCGTGCCGGAGACGAAGTGTTGGTCTCCGCGGGAGAATTTATTCCGGGGGACGGTGAAGTCGTGGAGGGAGTCGCGTCAGTCGACGAGTCCGCCATCACCGGCGAATCAGCGCCGGTGATCCGTGAATCTGGCGGCGACCGCTCCGCCGTTACCGGTGGCACGCGCGTTCTCTCGGATCAGATTCGCGTGCGAATCACTTCGAATCCCGGAGAGACCTTCCTGGACCGCATGATTCGCCTGGTGGAAGGCGCCTCGCGGCAAAAAACTCCGAACGAGATCGCCCTCAATATTCTCTTGGCCGGGTTGACGATCATCTTTCTCCTGGCCGTTGCCACCCTGCAGCCCTTTGCCGTCTATTCCGGCGCTCCCCAAACCATCTTTGTGCTCGTGTCCCTTCTCGTTTGTCTGATTCCCACGACCATTGGCGGGCTTTTGTCTGCCATCGGAATTGCAGGCATGGATCGCCTCATCCAGCGAAACGTCATCGCTATGTCGGGCCGTGCGGTGGAAGCCTCGGGTGACGTGGATGTGCTGCTGCTCGATAAGACCGGAACCATCACGCTTGGTAACCGCGAGGCAACTTTGTTCTGTCCATGCCCGAACGTGAAGGAAATGGACCTTGCCAGCGCAGCTCAGCTTGCTTCTTTCGCGGACGAAACCCCCGAAGGGCGCTCCATTGTCGTCCTAGCAAAGGAAAAGTACGGTCTGCGTGGGCGCGAGTTGGCGCCGCATAGTCCGACCTTTATTCCCTTCTCCGCCCAGACCCGCATGTCCGGCGTGGACATGGACGGGCACGAAATTCGGAAGGGTGCGCCGGAAGCCATCGAAAAATATGTAAGCGAAAGAGGCCAGGCAGTTCCTGCGGAGATCCAAGTCGTCGTCCGGGAAATTGCCAATGGTGGCGGCACTCCTCTGCTGGTCACGCAGAATCGAAAGGTGCTTGGAGCCATCGCCCTCACTGACATTGTGAAAGGCGGCATGCGCGAAAGGTTTGACCACCTGCGCGCGATGGGGATCCGCACGATGATGATCACCGGCGATAATCCTCTCACCGCCGCGGCAATCGCGCGCCAGGCCGGCGTCGATGATTTTCTCGCCGAGGCCAAGCCGGAAGACAAGATGGCTCTCATCAAGCGGGAGCAGTCGAAGGGCAAGCTCGTGGCCATGACCGGGGACGGCACCAACGATGCCCCCGCCTTGGCGCAAGCCGATGTGGGCGTCGCCATGAATACCGGCACACAAGCCGCCAAAGAAGCGGGCAACATGGTGGACCTCGACTCGAACCCGACGAAGCTCATCGAAATCGTCGAGATTGGCAAACAATTGCTGATCACGCGAGGCGCCCTTACGACATTTTCTGTGGCCAACGACGTCGCAAAATATTTCGCCATCATTCCCGCCATGTTCGCAGCGGTTTTCCCGCAGCTCGGCGTTCTGAACTTGATGCGGCTGCACACTCCCCAGTCCGCCATTCTCTCCGCCGTGATCTTTAACGCCATTATTATCATTGCGCTCATTCCGCTGGCATTGCGCGGCGTTAACTATCGCCCGGTGGGTGCTGCAGCCCTGCTTCGTCAGAATCTCTTACTCTACGGGGTCGGCGGCATTGTGGCGCCTTTCCTCGGCATTAAGCTGATCGACGTGATAATCACGCATTTGTATCTGGTTTGAGGCTCCCTATGATACAGAATCTTCGCATTGCGATCCTAATGACTCTTGTGACCACCGTTCTCTTCGGCCTGCTGTATCCGCTGGCCGTTACAGGCCTCGGGCAATTCTTCTTCCCCATTCAAGCCAATGGCGCGCTCATCGTGAAAAACGGCGTGATCGTGGGCTCTCATCTCATCGGACAGCCGTTCTCCTCGGCAGGCTACTTCCATTCGCGGCCCTCCGCAGCCGGCAACGGCTATGACGCGACCTCCTCTGGCGGTTCAAATCTCGGCCCCACGAATCATCAACTCCTGGACCGCGTCAAATCTGACGTTGAGAAACTGCGCGCAGAAAATCCGACGGCAGTCATTCCCGTAGATCTTGTCACCACCTCGGGCTCCGGGTTGGATCCTGACATCTCACCTGCCGCCGCCGAATTTCAGATTGCACGCGTCGCGCGCGAGCGTGGCATGAGCGAGGCGGAAATTCGTGCCCTCGTCGCCAAGCACACTCTGGGCAGGCAGTTCGGCATCCTTGGCGAGCCTCGCGTCAATGTTCTTGAGCTGAATTTGGAACTGGATGCCGTACGTCCAAGGCGCTAGCAATTAGGCTTTGCGAGAAGAGTTTTTCGCGGCGCTCACGCGCGGCGGCTGAAACCGGTAACCTACCCACGGTTCCGTTCGAATGAACTTCGGATGCGCCGGATCCGATTCAATCTTTTTTCGCAACTGATTGATCACCACTCGCAAATTCTCTGTTTCCTCACCGTAGTCCGGTCCCCAGACGGATTGCAGAATTCGGCGATGCGACAGCGGCTTGCCCTGATTCGCAATCAAGTGTTTCAGGACGTCAAATTCTTTCGGCGTCAGGTGCACTTCCTCGCCCCGCACCGTTAATTGGCGGCGTTCAAAATCCAGGGTTAGCTCCTTGGAAACGAAGGGAGGCAGGGCATCGCCCGGCGCGTATCGCCGCAAGGCCGCTCGGATGCGTGCAAGCAGCTCGTCGATTCCAAAAGGCTTGACGACGTAATCGTCCGCACCGGCATCCAATGCGAGAACCTTGTCGCGCTCTGCGTTTCGCACCGTGAGCATGATGATCGGCGCTTCCGACGAGCGCCGGATTTCGCGGCACGCTTCGATCCCGCCCATCCCCGGCATGTTCAGGTCGAGAAGTACCAGGTCAGGTTTATTTTTCCGCGCGGATTCCAACCCTTCCTCGCCCGTTTTCGCGTCTATGATCACGTACCCATGGCTGGTGAGCGTCGAGCGCAGCACGCGGCGGATTTGCGGCTCGTCGTCCACAACCAGGATGGTGGCCGCAACCATGTCTACGCTCCTGCCTCTCTCGCCACCGGCAGCGTGAAAGAAAAGACCGAGCCATGACCAAGTTGGCTCGTCACGCTGATAGTGCCCTTGTGCGCCGCCACGATGGCCTTTGCGATAGGCAATCCCATTCCCGTTCCTCGCACCAGATAGCGCTGATCCTTCCCGCGGTAGAATTTGTCGAAAATCATTCCTTGCTCGAAATCGTCAATACCCGGGCCCCGGTCCGCCACACTGATCGTCACGAAATCACCTGTAAGTTCCGCGGAAATGACAATGGGCTCATCTTTTGGTGAATACAGGTTCGCATTATCGATCAGATTCACCAGGATGTCTTTCGTCCGTTCCGCATCCGCCTCGACGCGAGGCAAACCTTGATTCACCTTGACTTGCACCGTTCGCCCCGCAAGCGACGCTTTCATGTGGGAAAGGGCATCTTGCAAAATTTCTTCGACCGGAGTCGGCGTAAAATGCAGTTCGATTTCCCCGGCTTCCAGCCGCGCCATTTCCGCGGCTTCTTCGACCAGATGATTCAGCCGGTCGCACTCTTCGTTGATGATGCTAAGCAGTTCCCGCCGCTGCGCAGCGTCCGCTTTCTGGCTAGCCAAAAGGCTCGTCACCGCCGCCTTCATGGATGTCAGTGGCGTGCGGAAATCATGCGTTACGGAATCCAGCAGTGCGGATTTGAGGCGCTCTCCCTGCCTCTCTGCCTCCGTCTGGCCCAATTGCTCCACGGCCCGCGCGCGTTCAATCGCGATCGCCACGAGACTGCCCACGGCATCCAGCGTCTGGCGCGAGAACCGCGCCCCGGAAATGCCGAGACTCCCAATCGCACGGACTCCGAGGCGCACCGGAATAAAATAAAGACTCTGTTGCGATTCGATCGTCATCTCATCCCGTAGGAACGCCGTCTTCATTCTTTCTTCGTCCAGGTGAGATGAACCATAACCGGACCGGTAGAACTTATCCTTTTGTGGCAAGAACAACTCGGCAGCCCCTGCTTCGAAGCTCTCTACCACGTAGTTCGGAATCGCATTCATCAGCTGAATGACGTTGCCTTCTCCCAGCAATTTCTGGCTGAACTTGTACAGCCGCTCGATCTCGCGGCGGCGGCTGTGCGCTTCGTCCGCTTCCTTCCGTATCCGCGCCGAGAGCTGGCTCCCCACAATCGAGGTGAAAAGGAACGCACCCAGGGCCACCCAATTTTGCGGATCGGCAATCGAAAACTTTCCAACTGGCGGCAGAAAAAGATAGTTAAACGTCAACATCGCCACCACGGACATGAAAACGGAGACCGCCATTCCCCACACAGCCGAAACTGCTAGAATTGCGAGAAGGAAGGAAAGCGCAACAGTGGTTTGATTTGCGGGAATGACCTGGCGGTAGAGAAATGCGATGCCGGCGACAGTGAAGATAGAGAGCAGGAAGCCGAACGTCCGGCCGGCTAGAAATCTCTGCATTCGCCTATTCTAGCGCAGACATTCGGTTCGCCGCGGAGAAGATAATCCTTTGCCAAAGAAGCCGGAAGATTGGTTGGAGGTCGCCTCCCCGCCGCAAAAGTCCCGCGGAATCTTCAAGCTTTTCCTGGGCTACGCGCCCGGTGTCGGAAAAACGTTTAGCATGCTGAGTGAGGCCCTTCGCCGGCAGAGCCGCGGAGAAGATGTGGTTATCGGAGTCGTGGAAAGCCACGGGCGCAAAGGCATCGAGGACCTCGTCACGCAGATGGAGTCCGTTCCGCGAAAAAAGATTGAGTACAAGGGCACGGTGTTCGAAGAAATGGACGTCGACGCCATTCTTGCGCGCCGACCCACCGTGGTCCTTGTCGATGAGCTTGCGCACACTAATATTCCCGGCAGCAAACATCGTAAACGTTACGAAGACATCCAGGAAATTCTGGCGGCCAAGATCGACGTTATCTCGACGCTCAACATCCAGCACATTGAGAGTATAGCTCCAGTGGTGCGCTCCATCACTGGCATCACGGTGCGCGAAACCGTGCCAGATTGGGTGCCTCTCACGGCATCGGAAACCGTGATGGTCGATCTCACACCGGAAGCTCTACACAATCGTATGAAGCGCGGGGACGTCTACAGTTCGGACAAAGTCGAACGCTCGCTCAAGAATTTCTTTCGCCGCGGTAATCTCATCGCCCTGCGCGAGCTTGCCCTGCGCCAAGTCGCTGAACAGGTCGATCGCAGCCTCGAATCCTACATGGAAGCCCAGGACATCCGGAAAAACTGGGCGGTGCGAGAACGTATGGCCGTGTGCATCTCATCAAATTCATCCGGACAGTATCTGGTCGCCCGCGCCGCTCGCATGGCGCGCCGCATGGACGCAGAGCTCTACGTGGTCCATGTGGATCGCGAGTTCGGTCCGAAAGAATCGAATCAGAGTACGCTGGCGGCGAATCTACGTTTTGCCGAGAGCCTCGGTGCGCAGGTGGTTCGCCTGAAAGGCCGAAGCGTTGCGGATGCCGTGGCGGAGTTCGTGCGCTCGAAACACATTACGCAGGTGATTTTCGGCCGCGCCCCGGTCCACGACTGGCGCAAATATCTCTACCTCTCCGCCGTCCACCGGTTCTTACGCGAATCGCCTGCCGTGGACGTTCATATCGTGACGCAGGAATCGGAAGAGTAGCTATGAGTTGAGGTGTTGCGGCACGACGGAGCAAATTCATGCTGCGCTTTTCTGCTTCATGCCGTTAGGAATTGACGGCCGAAGCGCAGACTCGTCGCGGCGAGGTCCATCGCCGAGGATTTTCCCATGTGCCCCGCAAGAAGCCGAGCAAAGAGCCCGGGATCTCTAGCCAGCACCTGCAAGGCACGCTGTCTCAGCATTCCATATCGTCCAAGCCAGACAAGTAGGCGGCTCAAAACGTAGGTCGCCCTCGACAGCCGTCTGTGCGCTGCTTGATAAGTCTCGAGTCTGCCCGACGCGAGGCTATCGGCAAGCGCGATGGCCTGACGAAAACTCAAGCAAAGCCCTTCTCCCGTGATCGCGTCGACGCTTCCCGACGCATCTCCTGTCAAAATGACATTTCCGCGATACACCCGGCGAAACCTGCTTATCACCGTCACTCCGCCCCGATCAACGGCGCTCAGGCTTGCACCTCGAATGCGCGCGGCGAGAAGAGGAAACTCATTCCAGGCATCTTCAAGGCGCATTCGCGGATCGTCGGAAATCAACGCCACACAGGTCTCTTTGTCTCCGAGCGGGGTGACATACGCCTGCATCATCCGGCCCCAGTAAATCTCCACGTGCTCCGTCCATGGCCGAATTCGATAGTGCCGTCTCTGCGCGAATCGCACCTTGTGCCGCAGAGCGAAATCCAGTCCGCTCCAATGCCTCACCCTCGAGCGGAGCCCGTCCGCACCAATCACCCACTTTACTCGCATCTCTCTTCCACGCAGAATTGCTCCCGCTTCCGTCAATCCTGAAACCGGCGTGTTCCACAGCAGAGACACTCCACACTCCTCGGCTCGCTCCACCATTTTCCTGTGTAAGACGGTCCGGGCAACACCAACCCCGTTCTCTCCAGGAAAGTTCGCCTCCGTTTCGGTTTTTCCCTCGATGAAGCGGAGGCCGCGAAAGATTCGGCCGTCACTCGGATGAATTGGAATATCGAGTTCACGAAGAGCCGCGATCGTGTTCGGCATCAAGCCTTCGCCGCATGCTTTGTCGATAGGTGGCTTAGCTCCATCCGCAACGGTGACTTCAAATCCTTTTTTTTGTGCGGCAATGGCAGCGGCCAATCCTGCCGGACCTCCGCCAATGACCAGTATCTCCGTCTCCCGTTCCATGTAGCCTCCGATGATCCGTGTCAATCCTTTGATTCCGTGAAGACTCGACCTGTTAGATGTCCGCAGGCAATAGGGGATGCCAACTTGCCTCAGCTATTCGCGTCCCGCATCTCATCCGCGCACCTTTAGCGCTTTCCGGAACGACAGAATCACGTATAATCCATATTTATTTGATTCAGCATAAGTATTAATTTGACTGATTGACGTTACAACCCTCATACTGCTATTTTGATGGCGAACTCCTATGTTGCCTGTTGCCATCATGAAATGCCGGATCCCCCGGCGTGTATTGCTGGTCATCTGCTAGACCGCGCCGTGGTCCGGATTATTCCTCTCTCCGTAGGGGAATCCCCGAGCGGATGATGGCGCTCTGACAAAAGATTCCTGGAAGCTTTCGGGGCCATCATCCAGACTGGGGTGATGGCCCCAGGTCTTACAGGACACCAAATCTCCGGATGGCCGCCATGGATAGCCATCGAAGGGACAAAGAGGTGAGCGATTCTTCTCCCAAGCCGCGCAGCAGCGCTCTGACGGACGGTGCAAGCCGCGCTGGTGCGCGCGCCATGCTTCGCGCCTGCGGCCTTCGCGATGAAGACTTCAAGAAACCACTCGTGGGCGTGGCGAATACCTGGATTGAGATTGGCCCCTGCAACTATCACCTTCGCGAACTTGCCCAGCACGTGAAGGAAGGCATTCGCGCCGCGGGCGGAACTCCGCTCGAGTTCAACACCGTCTCTATTTCCGATGGCATTACCATGGGCACGGAGGGCATGCGTACTTCGCTGGTCAGCCGCGAGGTGATCGCGGATTCGATTGAGCTGGTTACCCGCGGCAATCTCTTCGACGCTTTGGTTGTCCTGGTCGGCTGCGACAAGACCATTCCCGGCGGCGTGATGGCCCTGGCTCGCCTGAATATTCCGGGCCTGGTTCTCTATGGCGGTTCCATTGCCCCTGGCCAGTTTGAGGGTCACTCCGTCACGATTCAGGATGTCTACGAAGCTATCGGCAAGCACGCGCGCGGTGGAATGACCGACGCGCAACTCAAGTCTCTTGAAGGCGCGGCATGTCCAGGGGCAGGCGCCTGCGGTGGACAATTTACCGCGAATACGATGGCGCTGGTCTGCGAATTTCTTGGCATCGCACCGATGGGACTTTCCAGCGTTCCTGCAACCAACGCCGCGAAGGGCCATGCCGGTCATCGCGCTGGTGAACTGGTCCTGGATCTTCTCCGTCACGACATTACGCCGTCGAAAATCATCACTAAGGCAGCCATCGAAAACGCCATCACGGGTGTTGCCGCAACGGGCGGCTCGACGAACGCCGTCCTGCATTTGCTTGCTATCGCCAGCGAATTGAGAATCGCTCTTTCCATTGACGATTTTGATCGCATCAGTTCGCGCGTGCCAATACTCGCCGACCTGAAACCCGGCGGTCGTTTTGTTGCCACCGATCTCTACGCCGCCGGTGGCACGGCGCTCGTCGCAAAGCGCCTGGTCGAAGCTGGCCTCCTCCGAGGTGATTCCATCACCGTCACCGGCCGTACGCTTGGCGAGGAAGCCGCCGCCGCAAAAGAAACGCCAGCCCAGGAAGTCGTCCGAAAACTCAATGCGCCCCTCAAGCCCACCGGCGGACTCGTCATCCTGAAAGGAAATCTAGCGCCCGAAGGCTGCGTCGTGAAAGTGGCAGGCCACAATTTGCAGAATTTCCGGGGCCCCGCGCGCGTGTTCGAGACAGAAGAAGCGGCCTTCGCTGGCGTTGAAAAAGGCCTCATCAAGGCGGGAGATGTCGTCGTCATCCGTTACGAGGGTCCGAAAGGCGGCCCTGGCATGCGTGAAATGCTCGCGGTCACCGCCGCGCTTGTCGGCGCGGGCCTCGGCGATTCCGTCGCGTTGCTCACCGACGGCCGTTTCTCCGGCGCGACGCACGGTCTCATGGCCGGCCACGTTGCTCCCGAAGCCGCCAACGGTGGCCCCATCGCGGCTGTCGCTGACGGAGACATGATCGTTTTCGATGTCCCCAATCGCCAGCTAAATGTCGAGCTGAGCGCGCCTGAAATTCAAAAACGACTCTCCGCATGGAAACCACCGGCGCCCCGCTATTCAAACGGCGTCATGGCCAAGTACGCTTTGCTGGTTTCCTCTTCTTCTCTGGGAGCGGTCACGGCCGTTCCTGCAACTTTTTCAATCCCAGTGCAACCTGGCTCTCCTGCGAGGACGCTATGAAGCTTACCGGTGCGGAAATCCTTTGCGAATCGCTGACGCGACTAGGCGTGCGGGAAATCTTTGGCTATCCCGGCGGCGCGATTCTTCCGGTCTACGATGCGCTCGGCAAATCGAACCTGCACCACGTCCTTGTGCGCCACGAGCAAGGTGCGACGCACATGGCGGACGGCTACGCACGCGCCAGCGGTGGCGTCGGAGTTGCCATGGCCACCTCCGGCCCCGGCGCCACGAACATGGTCACGGGTATCGCCACGGCCATGCTCGATTCTTCGCCGGTCGTCTGCATCACAGGTCAGGTCAGCAGTAAAGTGCTTGGCTCGGATGCGTTTCAGGAAATCGACATCACCGGCATCACCATGCCTATCACCAAACACAACGTCGTGGTCTCCCGCGCCGAAGACATCGCGCGCACCATTCGCGAGGCCTTCGTCATCGCCAGCAGCGGACGTCCTGGCCCGGTCCTCGTGGACATTACCAAGGACGCGCAGCAGGCCTCGGCGGAATTCGACTGGGAAGGCTCTGCGCCGCAGCTTCCGCCAAAGCGCCAGCGCTCGAATCACGATCCCGCGGAATTCGATCGCGCAGTGGGGTTACTAAATTCAGCGAAACGCCCGCTGATCCTCGCCGGACACGGCATCATGGTTTCCTGCGCGATGCGCGCCTTCGAACAGTTTGTCCGTGCCGGAAACTATCCCGTCGCCATGACACTTCTCGGCATCGGCTGCTTCCCTGCCAGCGACCCGCTGAATCTCGGCATGATGGGTATGCACGGCGAAGCCTGGGTCAACAATGCCATTCAGGAGGCGGACCTGCTCATCGCCGTCGGCATGCGCTTCGACGATCGCGTTACTGGCGACCTTCGCACCTACGCAAAGTCGGCGCGCAAAATCCACATTGAGATCGATCGCGCTGAAATCAACAAGAACGTAAAGGTGGACGCCGCGCTCGTCGGCGACGCCCGCGAAGTCCTCGAAAAACTCACGCCGCACATCGTGACGCGGGACCACGGTGCCTGGATTCGTCACATCGCCGAACTCAAGGGCGATTCCGCCGTCCGCGACATTCAGAGCCTCCCGGACACCGGACATCTCTACGCCGCTCACGTTATCAACGATCTTTGGAAAGAAACTCACGGCGAAGCCATTGTCGTCACCGACGTCGGCCAGCACCAGATGTGGGAAGCGCAGTATTACCATCACAATCGCCCGCGAACGCTCATTACTTCCGGAGGCCTCGGCACAATGGGTTTCGCGCTCCCCGCCGCCATCGGCGCAAAATTTGCCAAGCCCGATGCGGAAGTCTGGGTCGTCGTAGGCGACGGCGGCTTCCAGATGACCATGAGCGAACTCGCCACTATCGTCCAAGAAAAAATCAACATCAAGATCGCCATCATTAATAACGGCTTCCTGGGCATGGTTCGCCAGTGGCAGGAATTTTTCTATGACAAGCGCTACGTCGCCACTCCGCTGGTCGCCCCGGATTTCGCAGCTTTGGCCAACGCCTTCGGCATCCGCGGCGAGCGCATCAACAAGCGCGCGGAAGTGGTTCCCGTCATTCGCTCCGCGCGCGAATCCAACGAAACGGTGCTCATTGATTTCCGAGTCGAGCAGGAAGATTCCGTCTACCCCATGGTCGCCGCGGGCGCTTCGCTGAGTGACATGATTCGCCGTCCGAGCAGCCCGCTCGTCGAAACCGCCACGGAACCGTAAGAGAAAGAGGAAGCCATGCAAACGCTTGTCGCCTATGTCGAAAATAAACCCGGCGTCCTGAACCGCGTCTCTTCCCTCGCGCGTCGCCTGGCCATCAATATTGACTCGCTCACGGTCGGCCCGACCGAGAACGAGGCGATCGCCCGCATGACCATCGTCGCCCACACCGACGAGAAGGGCGCGCATCGCCTCGAAGCCAGCCTTGAAAAACTCGTCGATGTACGCCTGGCAGAAAATGTTTCCGGTCGCGCGTTGCTGGAACGCGACCTCGCGCTGATCAAAGTCTTCGCCGATCAGCAGAACCGTCCGCACCTCATGGAACTGATCAAAGTTTTCCGCGCTCGCGTTGTGGACGTCGCTCCCGAATCGCTCATCCTCGAGGTTTCCGGCGCAGTCGAAAAAATTGATGGCTTGCTGGAAGTCCTCCGGCCTTTTGGAGTTCTCGAAATGGCGCGCAGTGGCCGCATCTCCATGACTCGCGGCGGCGACCTGCTCCGTCCGCCCACGGCTTCAACCGAGTCGTTTGAAGCAGTGGAAGCGAAGTCTCAGTAGGACAGGCATTCTTGCCTGTCCTTTTGTACTCCCCGGGGAAAGCGACCACCAAGCATTTCTGAATCGAGTTGTTTCTGACCGCGACCCGGTCACGAGAGGAAGCAAATGGCAAATCTCTATTACGACAATTCCGCGGATCTCTCACTCATTCAAGCGAAGAAAGTGGCCATCATCGGCTACGGCTCGCAAGGCCACGCACATTCGCTCAATTTGCGCGACAGTGGCGTATCGGTACGCGTGGGACTTCCCGAGGGCAGCGCCTCCCGCGCCAAAGCCGAAAAAGAAGGCCTTACCGTCAACACGCCCGCCGAAGCCGCGGCCTGGGCCGATGTGATCATGATTCTTGCACCGGACACCAAGCAGCCCAAACTTTATCGCGACGCCATCGCGCCAAATCTCAAGCCCGGCAAGACCCTCATGTTCGCCCACGGCTTCAATATTCGCTTCGGCACCATCAAACCGCCTGCCAACGTCGACGTGTCCATGATCGCTCCCAAGGCTCCCGGCCACCGCGTTCGCGAAGTCTTCACCGAAGGCGGCGGGACTCCCGCGCTCCTCGCTGTCGAACAAGACCCCTCCGGCACGGCAAAAGCCCTCGCTCTTGCTTACGCGAGAGGAGTCGGCTGCACGCGCGCCGGCGTCCTGGAAACCACCTTCACCGAGGAGACCGAGACCGATCTTTTCGGCGAGCAAGCCGTGCTCTGCGGCGGCGTCAGCGAATTGATCAAAGCGGGTTTCGAAACGCTCACCGAAGCGGGCTACCAGCCGGAAGTCGCCTATTTCGAATGCCTCCACGAACTCAAGCTCATCGTTGATCTGATCTACCGTGGCGGCCTCAGCTACATGCGCTATTCCGTCAGCGACACGGCCGAGCAGGGCGACTATTCCGCTGGGCCGCGTATCATCACCAAACAGACCCGCGAGGAAATGGGCAAGATTCTCGCGGAAATCCGCAACGGCAGCTTTGCCAAAGCCTGGATTGAAGAAAACGAAAAGGGTTGCCCCAACTTCCTCGCCACTCGCCATCGCGAGCAATCGCTTCCCATCGAACAGCTCGGCCCGAAACTTCGTGCGATGATGCCCTTCCTTCAACCGGTTGTTGCTCCCGGCCTGGAAACCAAAGCGGCCGCAACGAAAAAGTAGCGCCTGTCGCTGTTCGGCGCGCTTCGCGCTGCCATCGCCCGCGCTCCAGGTTGACACGCGGCCCAAATTGGGCAATCCTCTCGCGTAATGAAGGGCAAGAAGATAACCGCACAATCAATCACCACCCAGCTTCCACAACGGATTGACCAGCTCAGCATCAAGCGGCAGGAGATCATCCGGCCGATTCTCGAGCACCCTCGCGAATATGTGCTCCTCAGCGTGCGCCATGGCCAAGCGCCTGCAGACGGACCCTGCGACGATTGTTCGGATCGTTCGCGGGCTTGGCTTCGCGAGCTACCGCGATTTCCAGCGCCATCTCCACGAACTCTCCCTCGCCTTCGCCACCTCCCTGGACACCATGCAGTCCGGCGGCCGCGACGTCAGCATGCCCGCCCACGTGCGCGATTCGCTCGAACAGGATTTAAAAAATGTCCAGGGCCTCAGGAATAGTCTGGATGCCCGCCGCCTCGTGGCACTCGCTAAGCGCTTCTATGCAGCCCGCCGCATCGTGCTTCTGGCCGGCGATCTCGCCGTCTCTCTCGCCCAATACCTCGAGTATCAGATCACTCTGCTGGGCCTGCCGATTTTTGCCGCCATGTCCGCGGGCAGAATCCTGCATGTCGTTCGGGCCGTCAACAAGAAAGATCTCGTCATAGCCATCAGTTTTCGCCGCGGGCTTCGGCAAACGGTGGAAGGCGCGCACCAGGCCCGCGCCCGCGGAGCCTATTGTGTAGGGATTTCTGACACATATGTTTCTCCCCTATCGCGGGAGTGCAACGAGGTCTTTTTGGCTTCCGTCGAATCCACCTCCTTTGGCGCTTCTTACGCCGCGCCCACCGCTCTGATCAATGCCATCCTTGCTGCCGTTGGCCACTATCGCCGTGCACAAACCCTCGCTCTGGCAAAGGAGATTGCGGAAGAGCAACGCAAGGGCTTCCGCTGGTACGACACCTGATCGGTGAACGCAGCTCTCCATTTCTTGTCATTCCGATCCAATCGCAAGTGTTTATCCTCTCGGCCGCAGCGGCGGCCACACCAGCGCTCGGCAAATCCAGGCGCTCTGCCTTGCGCGCAACATTTCGGTCTGGTGCGGCGGGATGCTCGAATGCGGCATCGGTCGCGTTCACAACGTCGCCGTTTCTTCCCTGCCCGGCTACACTTTGCCCGGCGACGTTTCCGCCAGCAAACGCTATTGGGAAGAAAACCTCATCGATCCGCCCGTCGAAGTCTCTCCCGGCGGCACGATTCCCGTCCCCACCACACCCGGACTCGGATACCATGTTCGCCACGACCTGATCGAACGCTGGACTGTTGAGAAGGAAACCTGGCGTGCTTGTTGAACTGATTTCCCTGCTTTCCATTTCCCATCGATGGTCCACTCCTTACGTCATTGAACGCGTCAAGGTCTTTCTCATTTTCGTTTTTCTCTGCATTTTCGGCGCTGCTTCCGCCTTATGGGCCCAATCGTCAATCTTGCCTTGTCCAAAGCCGGCTGACGTACGCCCGGAGTGGAAAAACTTCATTGGGGATTACGGCCCCAAGAACGATGCCGTTCTTTGCTTCGTTCTCGAGCGCGGAGGCGAACTGTTTCTTGCTCGCAAGGACGACGGGGAAGCAAAGCTCGAGCAAAGCGGCCCCGACAGCTATTCCGTGTCCTCCCCAATTATTCCGCGAACCTGCAATCCTCCCCTGCGCCGCGACGCGAATGGCATCGTCGCTTTACAAATTGGAGATGTCGGGTGGCAGCGCCGTGATTACGTTGCGCACAGCGATCAGTCGTTTAAGATTCATCCCCTCCATCCCATTGAAGAACTGAGAAAAGCGGCCTTGGCTGATTCGCCCCCTCGTGAGGACGGGACATTTCGAAAACCTGATCTGCTGGAAATAGCAAATCTCGATTCCACAATTCATCTCGACATTCGTTATGCGACCTCCAACGATTTTCTCGGAACGCCCCTCTATTCGCAGGCCCGCGCCTTTCTCCAACGCTCCGCCGCCGTAGCGCTTCTGCGCACCCACCAAAAACTCAAGCCGCTCGGCTACGGTTTGCTAATCCACGACGCCTATCGTCCCTGGTACGTCACGAAAATCTTCTGGGACGCCACTCCTCCCGAAGGCAAAATCTTTGTCGCCGATCCCGCGCAGGGTTCGCGCCACAATCGTGGCTGCGCCGTGGATCTCACGCTCTACGATCTCGCCAGCGGCAAGCCCATTGAGATGCCCGGCACTTACGATGAAATGTCGCCGCGATCGTTCCCCAGCTATCCCGGCGGCACCTCTCTCCAGCGCTGGCATCGCGATCTGCTTCGCCGCGCCATGGAATCCGAAGGCTTCACCGTTTACGAATCCGAATGGTGGCATTTCGACTACAAGGACTGGAAAGAATACCCAATCCTGAATGTTCCCTTCGAGAAGCTTGACTCCGTCGGTGCGACCGGCGTGGTGCACTAACACAGCTGCCAAACTATTTCTGGGAGGATCCTCTCTTGAAAAATAGATCGCGCGTCCAACTTCTCTTCTGCGCTCTGCTCCTCTTGCTATTCTGTCTGCCAATCCCCCAGGCCCGCGCGCAATCCGAAGACTCTCTAGCCCAGCGCATACAGAAAGTCATCACCCGCCCCGAGTTCGCTCACGCCAATTTCGGCATCGAGTTCTATTCGCTCGATACCGGCAAAGTCATCTACGCTCTTAACGCTGACAAACTCTTCGTCCCCGCCTCCACCACGAAAATCCTCACCGAAGGCACGCTCCTCGCCAAAATGGGCGCCGACTACCGCTTCCATACACGCGTCTACCGCACGGGCCCGATCGATTCGAAAGGCAAACTGAAGGGCGATCTCATCCTCGTCGCCAGCGGCGATCCCAATCTTTCGAATCGTATCCAGCCCGACGATACTCTCGCCTTTGTCGATCAGGATCACTCCTACCAGGGCCCCGCCCTGCCGGGCGATCCGCTCTTGGTCATCAAACAACTCGCCAAGGGTGTCGCCGCCAAAGGTATTCGGAAAATCGAAGGCCGCGTACTCATTGACGCAACGCTCTTTCCGGATGGCCCTCGCGAAGCCGGCACCGAAGTCGTCATGTCCTCCATCATGATCAACGACAACGTCATCGATCTCCTCGCCAAACCCGGCGCCAGAGTCGGCGACCCCATCGTGCTCGACTCGTCGCCTCTAACTTCCTACATCCGCATCGTGAATCGCGTGATCACCTCTCCGCCCGACTCCAAGCCCACCCTGGAGCCCCCCATTTTCTCTTCAAATCCTGACGGCTCCGTCGCCATCACGCTCTCCGGCAACCTGCCACTGGGTATCGCCTTGCAGCCAGCATCAATAGCCATACCATCGCCCACAAGATTCGCAGAAACAGTCTTCCGTGAAGCCCTCGTCGCCGCAGGCATCCAGATCAAGCCCACTTCCCGCTCTGCCTCTGCTGATTATTCTTCCGCGGCACGCTCCTATACACCGGAGAATCAAGTCGCGGAACATGTTTCTCCTCCCCTCTCGGAAGAAATCAAAATCACCTTGAAGGTCAGCCAGAATCTCCATGCCGGCATGGGGCCATATCTCCTCGGAACGCTTGTCGCGAAAGACACAAGTGCGCCGCTCGACGCGGGATTCAAAGTCGAACGCGAATTTCTGCAATCCGCGAAGCTCGAGCTTTCCGGCGCTGCGCAGGGCGACGGCGCCGGCGGCGATTGGGCCGATCTTTTCAGCCCAGACTTCATGGTCCACTACCTCACCTACTGGACCACTCGCCCGGACTATGAAGTCTTTTTCAAGGCACTACCCATTCTTGGCAAAGATGGGACGCTCGCAAAAATTCAAACAAGCTCCTCCGGTGCCGGCCACGTCCACGCAAAAACCGGGACCTTCGGCTCCGAAGACAAGCTGAACGGCAAGATGATGCTCAATGGAAAAGGCCTTGTCGGCTACGTGATCACGAAAGACGGAAAGAAACTCGCCTTTGCGGCCTATGTCAATCACGTTTCGCTCGCTCCCTATCCGGACGCCGCTCAACAGGTCGCCGGCCAGGCCCTCGGCGAAATCGCCGCAGCCGCTTACGACGCCGATCTGAGTAATTCCGCGAGCGCCACATCCGGCAAATATGATTTGATCATTCGCAATGGCCAAGTCGAATTCGAACACGGCAAGCTCACAGGCGTCACCGCGGGCCGCGTCTTGCGTGGACGCGGCTGGCGGCCGGCGACAAATTGAAATTCGGGATTGAAATCAAACGAGGACTTGCGGAAGTTCATCCATCGGTAACCCGCGTTGGCTACCGTAGCACTCTTAGCTCAGCGCGGTTTTCCCCAGCTCCGCCACACGCCGCACGTAAGTCATTTCCACCAGCCCGTGCTTCCCGTAGTACCGCAGCACGATCTTGTGGCCCGGCTCAATCTTGGCTTTCGCTTTGATCAGCGAGTCCGAAAGCTCCACCCATTCGCCGTTCACCAGGTAGCTTCCTTCCCAGCCGCGCAATTCGAATCGTCCGTCGTTTTTCAGGATGAGCGGCGCCGCATTGCACGGAATCACCTTCCCACGCATCTTCGCCTGCGCACACTGATACCGCCCGGAAACGTCCACCGTCTGCGCATGGCTGGAAGGAATCGCTGTTAGCAGGAGGGCTGTTAGCGGCAGGTAGCGCAAGAGCCTCAAAGCCACCCGAACGTACCCCATCGGGATCTCCACGTCCAGGTCGCGTAGCTGCGGGCGGCGGTCCCTGGCCCCTGGTACAGGTGCAACTCACTGGCCATGTTGCCAGCTTCCAAGTTATTCACAAATAAGACTCTACTTAATCTCGGCCCCTAGCCGGAGGCGTTGCTAGGGCAAAACTGTACCCTACGTCACTCAATTAGGGAAGATTCTTGCAACGTTTTGGCTGGCAAAACCTCCTGTTACCTCCAAAGCCATCTACTATTCAAAGGGTAATTCCGCCGCCGCCTGCCCGTCTTTGCGCGGGTCCGAAGCCCCGTAGTTCACCCCCGCCGCAAAATCCCGCAGCACCGCCTGTCCGCCGCCCACCGCGCTGGTGAAAGCGCCCTTCAGACCGATCTGGTGTCCCTTGCCGGCGAGTTCCTCGCGGACCTTCTGCGAAAATCGATTTTCCATCATCACGTCGCACCCGCTGAACGTCTGCTTGCTGAAGCGCGGAGCTTCCAGCGCCGCCTGAATGTTCATCTTGAAGTCCGCGAGATCCGCGATGAATTGCGCGTGCGCCTGCGACTGGTTCCACCCGCCCATGATCCCAAACGCCACCCGCGTGTCGCCCTTCTGCGCAAACGCAGGAATAATCGTGTGCAGCGGCCGCTTCCTTCCCGCCAGCGCGTTCGGCGACGCCAGATCCATGCTGAACAGCCCGCCTCGGTCGTGCAGCGCAAACCCCGTGCCCGGCGCGACGATTCCGGAACCAAACGATTCGTAGTTGCTTTGAATCATCGAAACCATGTTTCCGTCGCGGTCCACCACGCTCAAGTACGTCGTATCATTCCCCGCCGGTATTTCACCCGCCTCCGCATCGCAGTGCGCATGATTCGAATCGATCCGCTTCGCCCTTTGCGTCGCCCACTCTTTCGAAATCAGCGTCGCTACCGGCAATTTCTGCTTCCTCGGATCACCGATATATTTCACCAAATCCGCATACGCCAGCTTCTTCGCCTCGATCATCGCGTGCAGCGCATTCGCCGAGCCGAAGCTCCAATCCTTCTGCCCCAAGGGGAACGTCTCCATGATGTTCAGCATTTCCAGCGCCGCCATTCCCTGTACGTTCGGAGGCAATTCGTAGACCGTCCAGTCGCGGTACGTCGTTGAAATCGGCTCTACAAACTCGCTCGTATATTCCGCCAGGTCTTCGCCATTCATCGGCCCGCCATGGTGCTTCATCGAGTCCAAGATTTTCGCTGCAATTTCACCTTTGTAAAACGCGTCCCGGCCATGCTGCGCAATCTGCTGCAGCGACCACGCCAAATCCGGATTGCGAAATACCTCGCCCACTTTCGGCGCGCGGTCCCCTGGAAGATACGTCTGCGCTGCCGTTTCATCTCGGCGCAGATAATCCACTTCTGCGGCCCAATAACCCGCCGTCCATTCCGGCACCGGAAATCCGTCCTGCGCCGTTCGAATCGCCGCCGCCAAATCCTCTGCCAGTTTTTTCCTTCCAAATTTGTCCGCCAGCTTTTGCCATCCATCCACGGCCCCCGGCACAGTGATCGCATTCACGCCCTGTTGCGGCATGCTGCGAATTCCCTGCTTCTGCAAATATTCGATCGTCAATCCTTTCGGCGCCCATCCGCTGGCGTTCAAGCCATACAACTTGTTCGCCTTCGCGTCGTACACGATCACGAACAAATCCCCGCCAATGCCGTTCATCATCGGCTCCACCACGCCCATCATCGCGTTCGACGCAATCGCCGCGTCCACGGCATTCCCGCCGCGCTCCAATATCCGCACTCCTGCCTGCGCCGCCAGCGGCGATTCCGCCGCCACGATTCCGCCCCGCGAAATCACCATCGACCGCCCCTGCGAACGGTCCTGCGCCCTCGCTCCCATCGTGGTCATCGTCATAGCCGAAAGAAAATACAGCAAGAGCGTGCGTCTCTGAAAACTCTCCATGCTCACAAGGATCTCCTTGCCCAAACTTATGATCTTCCAGCTACACGACATCACCCTCCTGCGCCGATCACGGGCAGGATCTCGTGTTGTACCAGCTTTGTCTCTTGAGTTAACGGCATTCGACGGCGAATTATATTGCAGCTATGCCGTGCTGCCTAGCAAAACACCTTGCGAAACTGAAAGACAGCAGGGAAAACCTTCGTACCGCGTTGAACCGCGCTAGTTGAAAATCTAATGAAATGTCGCGACAGCCACGGACGAGAGCTTCCTGTGCCTCTGGAACGTACGCGAAGCCTGATCGGCGATTGTTTTTGTGTCGCTTACGGTTTTGTGTCCGGTATGCTCGTATCCGTATCTGACTTCACAGATACTGCGTTCGGAGCTTCCTTCGCTGAGTTATTCCCCTGGCGCGTAAGATAGAGGAAGAACGGGGTCACCTCGAACGGGATCTTCTCGTCTTTGGTCAGCCCGCCCGCCGGCTTGGACTTGAGCATCTGCAGCTGATTGTTCCATGGTTCGACCTTGATGCGGCCGCCCAGCGGCAGCGCGGCAATGACGTTGCCCGCCGGCTTTTCCGCGGACGGCTCCGCGGAGCCGATGGTCCAGCCTGTCGCGACAGTGTTGCCCAAGTGCGGACTGACCAGGTTGGGGATCTCCTTCGATCGGTTCTTCAGCGCTTCCAGGAAGAGTTGCGCATTTCCGGGCTGATCTTTGTAGGGCGACTTCTTCAGGAGTTCGATTCCCTGCTTGCTAGCCGCCTGTTCCTCTTCCGGTGTGCGAGTAAAGCCAAAGTGGCGGAACGTCTCCTTTTCCTCGAACCGCAGGCGATTGAAAAACGCAAATTGTGTGCCCATGCGATGTCCGAGCACGACGTGACCGAGTTCGTGCGCGAGGATGGCCGCAAGGCTGGCCTCGTCCGGAAGCACATCCACCAGGCCGCGGCTCAGGACGATGGTGTGGCCCATCGTGAACGACTCAAGCGTTGAGGTCATCAGAACGCGACAGCGGACCGCCGGCTGGATATCGAGGTTATTGGTGACCTCGAGATTGTTGACCACCGTCTCCAGCACCTTGTCCACTTCCCCATATGGTGCCATCAAGCCGAGCTGCTCCATCTTCGTCGCGACGTTGTCTTCCGCCTGCCGGCCCCAGGCACGCTTCGCTTGAAGCGGCGAGTAGTCGTTGGCGATTTCCGACTGGTCCTTCACTGCCATCGGCGTCTCTACCAAGACTTTGCTGAGCTCTTGCTCTTCCCTTGCGTAGTCGGGCGCGTAGCTCCAAAGCCGCGTCTGCGCCTTGAATAGCGCGACTGCCTGGCTGTCCACTTCTTCGCTGTAGATGAACGCAGGGAGCCATTCGTTCTTCCCCGCATTCGTGCGCCAACTGTCGAAATTGAAGTAGAAGCTGGTCCGGGACCCGCCGCTATAGCCGCCGTTGAAGCGCACAATGTGGTAATCCTGATCTTCCACCCAGATGCGCCCGACGAAGCGCCCTTTGTCGGGCTTTGATGATGGATCGACGTCGAAAACTAGGCAGCGAATATCGCCCAGGAACTCGCGGCCCACATATTTGAAATTGTAATGCTGGCGGTCGAAGCCGTTGGTGTCCAGGTAAATCATTTGCAGGAAGCCGCGCGGGAGAAATTCCATCGAGAAGATGCTCCCCAAACCGCCAAATAAATTGTGTTTGGTGCGATTGCCCCTGATCAGCGGCTCGAGTTCCACGCCTTTCGCAAGCTCGGCGCGGCCGAGAAAATACTTATCGCCGTTGGGCACGGCGCCCCCTTCCTTGGTAGGGCGGAGTATCTGAATGTATGTTTCTACGATGGGTGAATACTGGCGAAGCGACTGCACTTCCACTTGTTCTTGCGCCACGATCTTGTCCACCACTTGCGCCAGGGTGGTCTGCTGCTGGCCAGCCGCAGGAAGTGGGATCGCACCCAGCACCAGTGCCAGCGCCACGGGCAGGATCTTCAGGGTACGCATTGTGCCTCCCAAACTGTACGTCATGGATTTAGGCTGTACTTGGCAGGCTACCCTCCAATATCTACACTTCCATCTGTACAGAAGGTCAGTTTAGGGACAGGAGTACTTACTAATTGGCGTCTCATACGAAATGGCAGCCCGGCGTGAGAGGAACCTTGCCGGGCGCGGCGTTCCGTTAAGGAATGCTGGTTAACCATAACACCCCTCCCCCCCATGTTTTTCATAAGTGTTGAATTTAAAGGACTTAGCGATCCTGTAAGTTCTTTGGTTGCAGCACTTACGGGAGATTTCATAAGTGTTAATTCTAAAGGGGGTTAGGGAAAGCAGAAAATGGGTATGCGAAGATGGGATTTGGGGGAAAGGAGACAAAAGTTCAAAGCTGAAAGTTGAAAGGGACCGATCAGGTCCGCAAACGGCTGGGAGCGCAAGATCGGGTGTCACTCGGGGTAAAAAGGTAGCGGACAAAGGGAGGCGCTCCTTTCTCCGCGGCGCTGAAAGACAAGGAGAGTATAACGCCGAAGGTACTGGATGTCAATGTTAATTTAACGATATATTCGAATCATTACGGAAGGTGTTGAAAGGATTCGCCTTGTCAATCCATACGGTCAAAACCTGCGCCCTGCAAGCCGCAGTGGCACCCGGCAAGGAAAAGCAAACGAGGAAGGACCCAAAAACTGCTTTCGGGACAGTTCCTGGGCAAAACCATTTCCTTTGCAGATACCAAGCCAGAAAGACTTTGGCTTGGATTATCAGCGGACTTGCGACGCTGGCTTCGCATAGCCCTTTGCCGCCCCTCATGGCCATGCACAATCAACTTGTCCGGTAACCCCGTTTCCCAGGACTTGACCAGAAGTCGTGTTCCTTCTTGCGCGTGGGGACCTTTGTTTGTTATGCGCTGGCCTTTTTTGCCTTTTCCGAACGCATCTGTTTCGTCCACTCCCGCATGGCCTCCAGCGAGCCGGGGGAAACCTTCTTCTGCCACTTTTCAAACCGCTGCGCGGCCTTCTCCAGGTTCGCCAGAAACAGCTTCTGCTTGAACATCTCTCGGGCCTTCGGGACGATGGGCTTGATGCGTTCCCACACCCCGAAGAATTCTCCGGACGTCTCGAAAAATAGCTGCTCGTTCAGCAAGCCGTGGTTCAGAAACGCGCAAGCCTGCTCCCAGTAACCTAGTACCATAAACAAGTAAGTCCCTTCTTGCGAACCGAAAGACGCGATGCGTTGGCTGTCCTCAAAACTATCCACAAAATAGCTTTGCGTGAACCAGTCGCGGGCCTGACGCAGTTTGGCCTCCCGCCGCAGGTCATAAAGTTGAAGTTGGAGTTGTCCTTGTTCGTGAGTCGGCTTCTTATCGGGCATTACGTCCTCCCAGACGATAATCTCGTGATGCGCCGTAATTTTATACAACGTTGCGATGTTCGTCCACCAACGGCCCGCTTGGTTACTTCAATCTCGAAAGTGTAACTTGCGTACTAGCTTCCACTTTTCCGATAAGCGCGTTAATCCGGACTTACATGCGTTGCTGCAACGGGCAAGTCGGTGACATTTGAGTTCCACAGGCTTGATCGGGGGTAGAATATGAGCCTTCGCGAACTACCGCCCGTGCGGAGGTGTCGTATGGCGCTGACGCTGGCCAAGAACAGTCGGGCGCGCTGCAGCAACGTTTGGGAGTTTCTTCTGCTCGCGTTGCCCCTATTCGGAATTTGGCTCATGGGCTGCAACAACACTTGCTTCACCTTCACCTCAAATCCATCAGCCGGCACCATCAACATCAAGACTGGTGACCCCAAGCCAACCTGCATGCTCACGACGGCGAATGGCGCCGTTCGCGTTCTAACACATACCGCGTCCGCGTGCAGTTCCTGCTCGGCATCTAGTCGGATCGCGCACATCTTCGTGAGTCTCCGTGGGATTGAGGTTCATCCTAGCGCAATCGCGGATGACGCTTCGCCCGATTGGCAGGAACTAATGCCGCGGCTCCGGGGTCAACCGCTGCAATTTGATCTCGTAAGCGCCGCAGCTAGTCAGGGGGCTCGGCTGCCATTGGGAGAAGGCGTTGCAATTCCGGCCAATGCATATCGGCAACTGCGATTGCGCTTCGTGCCAAACCAGCCAACCTCTGACGATCCGGTGCCGGAAACGAATGCGTGCGGCGGCACGGGATTTAACTGCGTTGTGTCGGAAGATGATCGAACCTATCCGCTCCTACTCGATGGTGCCCCACCGGAGCTCCGCATCACGTCAGAGAGAATTGTAGGCGGCTTTCTTTTCATTCCTCCCGATAGCAACTCCAATCTAGTTATCGAGTTCAACGCAGCCTGGTCGCTCTCGTCATTTGTCGGAGAAAGCGTGCGTCTTCGCCCCGTGCTCATTGCCAGCGCGTCGGTCGAACGACGACCGGTCGAAAGATTCGAAGAGGGAGCCGTTGAAACGCGAGAATAGTGAGGGCATTCCTGTTCCCTCGTGTACGCTAGACCGCTGTTTAACATCTGACTGGCTGCTTTTGACGGCGATTTCACTTCTCCGGTAAGCGCTGCCGGTTCAGACGGTCGCTGCAACGCTATCCAATACGTTGATTCGAGAATGCTTCCCCGGAAGAACCCCTCTCTTTGGCCGTACTCGGTCAAAGCCTAGCCAGGGTAGTGTTCCGGCTGACCTAATCCTAGCGAGTAGTTTTAGCCTTTGTTTCACTGCAAGTTAGGTTCGAGCTGAGTGTTGCATCGACCCATTGAGACCACCGCGTTAACCAGGCAAGTGGCTCAGGCGGGGGCATTGTTGTCAGGCATGTTGATTACTTCCGAATTCCCCGTCGATGCGGGAGCGATTCGCGCAAAGGGTCTGGCCTTGTCTGTCGCCTGAAGAACATCCTCGTGAAACTGTCTCCACTAAACCAGGAGCCGATCCCGCATCCCGCCATGCGCAAATGCGCGAAGGATTTCTTTTTCCTGTGCTTGTCCGGGCTGGCACAGGGCCAAGACAATAAGAATCCCCGGCAGTTTCCACAAGCATTTTATCGAATGGCTTCACTTCGCCATACAACTTTGATTATCGCAATCAAGCCGGTCACGGTTGCGACGATTAGGGAGAACCAGAACGCCACCCACCCAGTGGGATACCAATGGCTTCCTAAAGGCCAGCCTCCGGGCAGCAACAGGTTTTTGGGTATGACCGCTCTGAGCACGAACGCGAGCACAATCAGAAGTACGGTCAAGATCGACAATATCTTGGGCATAGATCGATCCGCTCTTTTATGTGCCAAATCAATTGCAGGCAAGCCATGTATTAGACAAACGCCCACTTGGTCCAAATAGTGCGCAGCAGCTTAAACTGCTGCGGGGAAGAACAAAAGAGTTTATTCGACACGCGGCCTGCCAGGTCTTGCCGTTGCCGACTGGGTGACGGAGCTCCGGCTCCCGATGCTCCCGTGATGTCTGGTTCTGCATAGCCAAGAACGATCGCCGAGAGGCACAACCGCGTGCCGAAGAACTTGAAAAGACTTTTTTGCGCGCTCCTCTTGAACGCGTCAGGAGAGCTTTTGCCTCTTGACAAAGACTTATCA